>ERZ1292632.170-Hain-H43-01um-R2-170-length-66950-cov-7_pt2 | contig 66373 bp, 92 predicted proteins | sample MGYA00564407_ERZ1292632 | MGnify/ENA primary metagenome ERZ1292632 (study PRJEB36523, sample SAMEA6512637) | groundwater metagenome | collected 2019-01-08 | study: AquaDiva: Metagenomics assemblies of 32 groundwater samples | reverse complement strand
CGAACGGTTTCTCAACGGATGCCTCGGTTTCTATCGGTTCCTCACGGAGTCGTGCGGTTATCTGATCTAGAGTGATCTCCGGATCGAGCGGCTCTCCAGTCGCAGGGTCATCGTGCCAGCGACGAGTAGTTGGCTCGACCGGGACCATCTCTTGTCCTGTTCCCTCAACCGCGGCCGATGGCGCGATAAGGTCAGCAAGTCTCTGCCGAAGAGCAGTCAGCGTTCCTCTCGGCTTGATTGGACCACCTTTGGCAAAGCCGTCTTCTGGAATATTCGGAGCGCCGATCTCTCCCAGAGGATCTATGAATTCAGCTCGAATATTCTTCCAGTATTTTCCCTGTAAAATTTGTGTGACGGCTGGTTGTGACGTTCCTAAGTCTCTCGCAATGGCAGTGACTTTTTCGCCCGCTAAACGTCGCGTATATATCTCACGAACTTGATCTGGCGTGAATCGGGTATATGATCGTGGTTCACCTGCGACCCCTCGACGCCTAAGCAACTTGTGTAAATTGGTGTAAGGTATTCCTATGTCTCTAGAAATCTGGGTAAGAGATTCCCCGGTGTTACGTCTTTGAACCACTTCTGCTATTTGTCCTTCTGAGAGAGGAGATGGAGGACCACTCCTCCTTCTAATATTCTTTCCCTCGGCTTCCTCTTCTGGAGGAATATCAGAAACATCCCATCGATCATTGAGTCGTTCTATCTCGTCCACAGTCTGACGTAGTGCGTCTAGTTCATCTTCATCGGCCCCCTGTTTGCTTAACCGAGACTCAAGTCTCTGCAACCTGGCTTTGATGAGATTGATCGGTCCGCCCTTGGCTTTCTCCACTGGACGAGGCAGATTCCGTAAAGATTCCAGCCAGGCTCGATGCTCTTCTAGTTGTTTATCGGACATATTCTTATAGTCGGGCTTTTTCTTCTCCAGCATCTCGACCATGCGCTGCAGATTGCGAATCGGTGTATTGACGTTGCCGCCTTTCGCGAATTTTCCACCAGTCACGTAAGTCTCCTCGGTCTCGGGAGACTCGATAGTACCTAATTCGTCTTCCAACGAGTTAAGGATAATTTCAGCGTCTTCAAGACTGAGTTCCCCGGATTCGACAGCTGCGTTGACCTCCTCTTTGAAACCTTCGACTTGTGATCCTATCAAGTGCTCGACGCCGGTCCCAAGCGCTCCACCAAAGGCTGTGCCCATGGCGTAGTTACTCGCTCTTGGAACAATCGTCGGAGCGAACCACTCAGCCGCAGCTGACAAGGGAGCCAGCGCTCCTCTCGCCACCCGTGGAAGTGATCTTCCGACAGCAGGTAGTGAGCCGATAGGAAGCTGTCCTCCCATAATTCCTAACGATTCCAGTAGATGCTCTTTCAGACCGGAAGGCTCATCCAGTTGAAGCTCTTCCATCATCCCGCCCCGAAGTTGCGCGGTGCTCTCCTGGGCCCGTCGAGCCCAATCAGGAGCGTCCATCTCTTGGTCCGTGGCTAAACCATAGAGATCCATGAAGTCAGCCGGGAGTCCTACAGTTTCCGTGACAAGTCCCGGAACCACGGAATCGTCCACAGGATATTCACGCTGAGTGTATGGCCAAGAAGCGGAATAACGACTCGGTAATCGCGCGAAAGCCGATTCACCAGTCTCCGGGTCAGGGCCCATCCACTGTGACGCTAAACCACCCAGAGGTCGAGTGATGTCTTCCGCGATCCCTTGACGAGTCTCCGGCGAAACGAAAGGAACTTGATTGGCTAATGAGTCTGCTGCTGCACGCAAATACTGAAGACCCGTCATCCCCGACTTCCCAGGTTTGACAGAACCTCCCTTCGCGAATTCTTGAGGCATAGCTTCTGGCTCCTCGTCATCGAACAGTACCGAACCACCGACGATAGACCAAAGCGGTACACCGACTCGCTTGATCCTCTCGCGGACTTCCGGAGTCAGACGTAGTGCGGGGAATGTCTTGTTCGATTTTTCTCCCTCTACTTGAAGAGCTTTATCTAGAAGTTCTCCAAAAGATTTTAGAACTGAGAGTTCTTTGGGAGTTATATCTCCATCTAGTTGATAGTCGGTTTTATACGAGCGTTCCAGGCGGCGGTCCAGTATTTCGTCAAATGCTGAACCAAGGTTTCCAATCTCTTCCTCAGAGACACGAGGACTTATTTTCAATTGTGATAGAAAATCTTTTGTCAACTTCCTCATGTCTTCGAGTTGAGTTTGGGGAGTTACACTTTCAAGTCCGGACGGCTCAGAAAGCATACTTCCGAGATGACCTACAGCGTCATCAGTAGTTTCCCACTCGAAGTCCCGCATGATCTCTGGACGAACGTCCGAGGCGGTTCCTAATGGAGCCTCAACATTGACGACTTCCGTTCCGTATCTATTTGCTAATCGCCTCAGAACCGACGGATAGATAGTATCGTAGATATACTCCATCCCCTCCGATCTGTCACGAGTATCCGGATCATCCAGACTGTATCGCTGGATTTGATCTTCTCCCGTGGTCAGCGCGAGGTAATCCTCGTTATTGTTCACTGCATTTAGAAGCTGCTTCCTGAGTTCGAGTGTGGCATACTCATCCGGATTCTTGAATGGAGCATCAGGAACCCCCGGACCAGTTTCTCCAGTACGTTCATCAGCTTCTTGTGGTGAATAGCCTCGACGCGGAATCCTCTTTTTTCCTTCTGCATAGATATCAGCTCGTCTCTGATCTAGTTCTCGAATTCTCTCTACATCTTCAGAGAGGATTCCACGTTGCATTTCTGAGGATCTCTCCTCCCGTAGATCATCAAGTTCTATCTCTTCCTCCGGAGTTAGGAAGCGCGCAGGGTCTCCAGCTCGTTCCGCCGCAGCTTCATGCAAATCAGACTGAATCTCTTCTACCAGGCGCATCTTCTCACCAGATGGGAGCTGATGCGACGAAGTACGAGACCAAGATAAAGTATCCGGGCTGAAGTGCTGACTGACCACACCAGCAGCGTTCTCCATCCTCGGATATCTGGTTACGCTCTCCTGGTATGTTGATTCAGGAGACTCGTGGGATAGACGCGAGCCACCGTATCGAGTCGGTCCATATCGCTCTTCGACTAGGCGAGCGCGAAGATCTCCTCTACCTCGGAGTTGTCCCATCAGGTCTTGCTCGCCGCCCCGAGGACTCCGAGAAACATCCAAGTTGAACTCGGGACGAGTCTGACGAAGGTAAGTTAACAAGCTCCCTTTGTCAAGAGAGCTACCCTTGAATCCTTCCAGGCCTTCTAAAGCATAATCAAGCTCCTCTTGTTTGAGAGGAAATTGAGCTTCGTCACGCTTCAGCATTCGACCGGGCTGAAGATACCCCGACCACTGCTCAGCCGATCCACGCTCGAATGGAGCCTCGCGGATCAGCTCATCGAGCGTGGAAAAGAATCCGAGTTGTGGAGCAAGCGCATTCCGATACTCGCTCAACGCCCCGAGACGAGGAACTCGTGGAACCTTCGGCACGAATCACTCCTCCTCGTCTTGGTTCCGAAGCAGGTACATGCCCGCGCCAGCTGCAGCTCCTAGTCCCGCCGCCGCCGCACCTCGTGGACCTCGACGAGCACGAAGACGCTTCAGGCTTTCAGCTCGACGGATAAACGCATCCATTTGATCTGGCTGTCCGCTTCGAAGGACTGAAAGTACTCGGTTGGCCTCGGCTTCAGTCATCTTTGGCCGATCCCTGAAAATTCTCAACGCCCAGCCCACAGGGGAAACCGCGAATCGTAAGCCTGGACCAGTCTTGGCCATGTACTCGATAGGACTCAGGCGAGTTTTCTCGCGACGATGCATCGCTTGTTCTCCGCGCTTGAGATTCTCGTGACTGGTCCGAAACAGCTCCGACTCCCGATGAAGTGCTTCCTCCATAATCTTGAACTCACTCTGAGAGAAGAATGGTCGTAGCTTCTCGACCATCTCAGGAGAACCCACGACCTTTTGCGCAGCATTGAAGCCCTCAGCAGAGGATTTATCCAGCATCTCGTAAAGTCTCTGAGCAATGCCTGTTCGATAGGCGTTTTTCTCGTGAAACGAAAGCCCCTCGGCAATCTCTGTGAGCTGAGGACTCTGAAGTTTATCAAACGCCCGGCCTTGACGCAGCGCGTCTCGGATTTCCAGGTCAGTCCCAATCTCCTGACGAGCGGTCTGGTATTCAGGAGCCATCTGATCAAGACGGTCGAGGAGCGTCTTACGTAGATCACGGATAACCGAGCTATACTCCGTGGGTCCACTGCGTTCCTCGGCCGCGATCCGCTGATCGAAGCCTTTTCGAAGGTGATCATAGAACTCCAAAGACGGCTTTTGGATCATGCCCTGTATATCGGTCTGTCCCATCTTACGACCGGGAACATTCTCGTAGAACTTCATAGCCCAACCGAGAGCTTTCTTGCCTTCCGGAGTGTTCAGAATCGAACTCATGACTTCATCTATCGGCAGAGCTTTGTACTGTTCAAAGACTCCCTGAAGCGCCTCGCGTCCCTCATTTTCGATCTGTCGCATGAGCTTGTTCTCATGCTCGAAGTACTCATACGGCTTCAATCCTACATTGATGCGTTCATTGACTCTCTCGCGACTACCACCAACTCGTTGACGCAGTTCCCGTAGTGCGCGAGCCGCACCTGGACCTCCGTACTCGAAGGCTTCCTCAGTTAGAGCGCCGATTCCCGGCACATCCACGTCCATCAAGGTTTGTGGAACTCCTAGTCTACGGCCACGTTTGATGTCCTGCGCAACTGCTACCGGGTCCATGCCACCGCGAACAAGCGCATCCTCGACCCGCCGTTCTGTACCTCCTTGAACTCGGCGCTGAAGGGTATTGAGCAGCGATTCGAGAGAAAGCCCCGCTCCCATGCCGAGAAGCGTATCCGGGGCCGCTCCCATTAGATCGAAGTACTGCTTCAGAGTGTCGAGACCACCGGGCTCTTCCTCGGCCTCGGGAGATACCTCTTCACGCGGCCCAACGAACTCGGCTTCACCTCCCTCTTGGTATCGAACTCGACCGCCCCTCCGGTATCGGACACGACCACCCTTGGCTAGCCCCTCAAACATCCAGTCGGGAGGCTCTTCCCCTGGATGCTCCTCTCTCCAAGCATTGATCTGAACTTCCTTCTCTCGCGGTGGCATAGTGCGATATTGCACTGAGCCCGTTCCAGGCTCTCGTCCTGGATCCTCACTCCCTCTCTCAGCGTTCTCATCACCGAATTCAAAGTCCTCGGCGGAGTAACCAATCGGTCCTCGGTATTGAAAGACTGTGCCATTATCTCGAAAGTATTCCGCGAGCCCTACACGATTCTCATAAGCGCGATCTAACTGATTTATGAACGCTTCGAGACGACGAGCGTTCTGCCGTTCTCCAAGATTGAGGTTGTAGAGTCGAGAAATCAGGGCTTCTCCTTCTTGGCGAGTGAACTGTGATCCAAGGATCGGACGTAGCTGCTCTTGAACGACGTATTCGATGAGATCACGAACATTCGCACCTTGAGGCGACGCCCACGCTTGAAGCCAGCGTCCAACATACGGCAGGTTTGAAACCCCACCTATGTATGGGCCAGTGAGTGCATCCCGTCCGGACTCCAAGATATTCTGCGCAAATTTCAGGGTGTTGAGACCTTGTCGGGCTTTCGCCGATCCGCCTTGGATGAACTCTAGATAGTCCGGCGCGTACGCCTCATCCACCGCCTGAGCGGCTTTTGGAATGATCGCTCGCATCTGATTCGAGAGTTGAGTGGTCTTTCCGAGGTTTTGCAGGGCTTCAACGGCCATCTTGTTGTCGAGTTCCTCTCGCAAGCGTTCAAGCTGAAACTCTGCTTGGATAACCGGAGAGCCCGCTTGTGCCTCAGCTAAGTCCAAGTCCGATAATGACTTGTCTCGTTCACGCTCGAACTCTCTTCCTCGTGCTACCGGCTCGCGTAGAGCACCAGCGACATTCCCAGCGGTCTCTCCAATGGCTCCTGTACGAGTAGGAGCACCTAGTCCTTGACCAATAGCAAGAAGCATTTCACCTCGACTGTAGGCTTCCTGAGACTCTAGTCTCGTGCGCGCGTCTTTTAATGCGGCACGAACTTGATCCGCCTGCACCCGCATCGCGTCGATAGCTGATGAAGTTGCTGGTTTCTTACGGTTTACAAGTAACTGATCAAGGATGTTCCGCGAGTATTGCTGAGCTTCGGGCGTCGTTGTATACTGCTGAGCGAAGACGGACATGAGCGCCGTCGTCGGGTCCATGCCCGAAAGAGGGCCCACACCAGCTTCCTCGTCTTCAACACCGCCGCCAAACTGATATCGCTTAACCATGAGCAAACCTCAATGCACCACCGTGCATGTAAGCCGGACGTTGACGACGACGGCCACCTCGGGAATAACCGCCACTCAGCGGACCAACCGGACCTCCTCGGGCACTTGCAGCAGGCGGCTTGAACTTCTTCCAAAGATCCCAGATTCCGCCAGCGGTCGTCGCCAGCGAACCGAGTTGTGAAGCCCCCGAGGGCTGATAGGTCTCGGCGGGTCCTGTCGCAGAGGTGGTAGATGTCGTTCCGTGAGGAGTGCCTCGAATGATATTCGACATCCAATCGACATTCTCTCTCGGGAAGTCTCTCTGACGCTCAAAGTCCTGGTAAGCCAAATCGAGGGAACGCTGCTCGTCGCCTTGGAGAGTCTCCCCAACAGCCGCTTGTGCTGCAGCATCTCGAAGAGCCAGATTTTGACCAGTCTCCGCGAGCGCACCTTGAACCTGTGCTGAACCGAGTCCAAGATTTCCGGCCGTCTGTGCGAGGGCTCCCATCCGCGCGGCGTCTTGTCCGAACATCTGTCCAGCCTGCCCATAACCGCCGGAGAGAGCCGCCAAGCTTTGTTCGTGAAGACCCTCGGTGAGATCACGTACGCCTCGGTCTACCGTAGCCCGCATCTGCGTCGATCGAGGACCGGAGCCCGCTGCGCCGAAGTAGTTCGCCACCGATGGCAGGAATTTTTCGTTCAACGCACGGTTCGTCAACGTACCGGCGCGGTTGACGACGTTCTCGATGTAGGGGTCCATGTACTCTTGTGCTGCGCCAGGGAATGTCCTGCCTGCCTGCTGCATGTATGGAGCTGCTTGAGTCAATGCTCCTTGAGCAGCTGACTGCGCGCCCGACATAAGCGGGAGGTAATTACCCGACGCCTGCCGAGTGATCGCGAAGGCATTCTCCTGGTCGGGCGTAAGTCCCGCCAGGCGCTGACCACCGTAGGGCTGATACTCTTCTCCAGCGACAGCATTAGCTCGACCGATGAGACCCTGAGTATAGTCTGAAAGCCATTTCGGCAAGTCCGACGTGGATGAGCCATATGTCGTCGTTGATGGCGGAGGTCTGCCCTCGAACAGAAAATCTAGTGCGCCACCCATTACTTGACTCCTTTAATCGGCGGAGCCATTTGCAGCTGCCGCCTCTGTGTATTATCGAATGCACTCAGAATCTCTGAATCTGGCTTTAAGCGGCGAAGCTCCTCAGCCATCTGACGAAGTTCCTCAGGGGTCCTCTGGCGATTCAACCCGTACTTGGCCTTGATCGCATCGAGAACGGAGCTGACGTTGCCACCCTTTGAAAAGTGCGCCGTAACCTGCGGCTCGAAGGAGGCAATCTCAGTCTGGACTGCGGCTTCCTCAGGCTTACCTAAAGATGCCTCCAGACGATCCGCAAAGGCCGTAAGCTGCTTGACCGGATCGAACGCCTTTTTGTAAGGCTTGTCCTTCGCCATCTTCTGAATCGCTGAGACTCGACCACGCGCTCCTGCGAGATCAATGACTCCACCCTGAGCTTTCCGTTCTTTCGGCCGGCGATTGTATGGATCGCTTCCCAGGTCTTCACCCGGTCGTGGATGATCCTTCTGCTGATATGCCGCGAGCATACGCTTCAGCGCAGCGAGTCGAGCCTCTCGTATAGCCTGAGAGTCCCGCAGCTCGGAACGACGTTCACGAACAAGATGTGGACGAACTCCTCCACCCTTAGCCTTCCCCCTAGATTGGGCTCGCTTGAATTGATCAAACTCCTCTTCAGTCATGCCGACACCAAATATCTTCCTAGCCTGTCGGATAAGTTCAGGGTCCGGCAGCTCAGAGGGGCGTACCATTCGAGCAAGTATCTCTAATGCCTGTTGAGCTGACTCCGGACCGCTGTATTCGCCACGCGGGTTTGGTAGAGGCGCTGGAAGATTGGACGACGGCGGAGGAAGCTCAGTCACCCCGAGTTGTGGATTCTTGGTACGACCGCCTTCTGCCATGTATGTGGCAGGATCTTTTGCAGCCGGGGAGAACTTGCCCTCTGCTAGCGCGGCACCCTTGTGCTTGCGAAGGTTCGATCGAAGCTGATCGAGTCTGGACGCACCCTCGTCTAGCGATCCGTCCCCGAGAAGAGCGACACTCTCGGCATCAATTACATACTCACCATCACTAAGCAGAGCCTCGACCGTATCATCACGACCACTACCGCCACCACTGACGAACTGTGGACTTGTGGTCGTAAGTGGACCACCTTCTGCCTTACCCATGTACTGAAGTTGATTCAGCTCTCGGGCCGGTACATATCCCGTGAGATCAGGGGGCAGAGCCTCCGAAGGAGTCACGGGCGCAGACTCAGAAGGACCAAAGAACACATGCTCGCCTCCCGACTTACCGTAGCCTTTCAGATTAGTCGGCATCGCTGCTCGACTTCGATTGAATGTCTGTTGAGGCAGCACGTCAGTACCCTCTCCCCAACCCGGTGGGGGACCTTGAGGCTCTATTTCATTAGCTGTCAAAGCTCCGAGGGCTCCGGCACCGGCAGAACCCGCCTTAATGATGTTGCCCCAATTCTTGGTTCCGTTGGGATTCAGAAAGTAATCTCTCCCCATTTGTCCAAGTCTAGAGAGGACACCACTCCCTCCGCTGGTAGCGGGGAGTGTAAAAGCCGGCATTGCTTCCATGGCGGGGATGCCTGCTCCGTACGCCGAAAATGCCGTGGTCGGGATACCACCTGGTAAGTATCCTACTCCAGCCGGCAATCCAATTTCGGACAGGCCGGCTCCTAATGCGCCGCCACCTCCACCAGCTCCTGCGGCGCTGCCCATGGCGACGTCAGAGCCGGACATAGTAGCCGATCCGGTACTGGTCCCTGGTCCAGCGCCCATTCCACCCAGCGCCGCTGCCCCGCCGACAAGCGCCGCGATCTTGGCGACGCCCTGTAGGCTTCTGGTGCGCTGATCTGCCTTAGCCGCTCTAATCTTCTCAGGGTCTGTCAAAGCGATAGGCTGATTTGTCGCATCGTCCCAACCGAAAAACAGGTTGCCCGCATTGTAGGCGGCATTCGGGTCTGGCTGATAGCCCCGAGTAAGTGAGCCATTCATCCGGCCCTGAAACACGTTCATGCCGGAGGCCGGGTCATAGGCAATGCTGCTTGGATCTACTGACGTGTCGGCATTCACGTCGTATCCAGAGAATGGAAACAGTTGATAGTCTTCCAACGGCATATCAGCTCCTACTCGACGAAATCACTTGGTTGAAACGAAACGCCCAGTCCATCCAGTCAGAGTATTCCTCAGGATCGGGGGTGAGTATACCCCGCAGACTTAGAGTCTGTCGAGCATGATATCCCCACTCTCTCCATTCGTCTTCACTCCGAAGTACCATAAGGGGTATTTCTCCGGAGTATAGATCGGCCACAGTATCTACCCACCCTAGAGCAGTGTGACCGCGTGGATCGACGACGATCATTGCGTCTTTCTCCCGTCAGCCGGCTGAACGTGAGCGACGACATGACCCATCTCATAGTCGCCGTCCGGAGTGTTCGACTCGAACTTGAAACTCATCAGGCGATGCGAGAACTTCGTCCGAGCCAGTTGGTTCTCGGCATCCACTCCAACTTCGATGGACTCCTGCTCAGTGATTGGAATCGGATCGTGAGTGATCTGCCTCGCACGCGCGTTCGCCCGACCCTTAACGGTTAGAGTCAAATCTCCCGCCTGAACGAAGTCCGGTTCCAAGATCGAGACGCTCAAGGATTGATCCTGAGGCTCCTCGGCAGAAACCATCGAAATCTCCGCCGTCTCGAAGTGTGAGGGTATCGGTTCGGTCGTAGCCCCGACTTCGTTCACTCCGGTCTCATGTTGCCAGAGAGTATAGCCTGAACCTCCAAGCTCAACGCCAGTTAAGAACGGCTTGAAGTAGACCTTGGCATAGATACCATCCGACCGCCCAAGGTTCGGAATCTCGGTATCGTACCAGTAACCCTCACGGACGTTGAAGATGACCGCGTGATTACACTCAACCTGCCCCACGCCGTATGGAAAGAACCACCAGATTTCCCCGAATCGAGGAACCTTGTACGCGAAGACTTTCTGTCTCTGCTCGAAGTTGAGGTTGTCGAAAAAGAAATTGACGTTGAACGTGTTTGGGATTTCTCGAATCACGCCATTATACGATAACCAGCGATCTACTCCAGGCCAGTAGTACACACCATCATATTCGATGATCCCTCGCGACGACATAACGCTGACTTCTCCGATAACATCGAAGTCCCAGAGGGGAGTACCTCCAGCGTTAAGAGCCATGATTAAGAGCTGGTCAAGAGACCAAAGTAGCCCGGCCGGGACTCCACCGCCCCGGACCGGAAGCCCGCGCACGATCTTTTGTTGTGTGACGTGATCCTCGTCTGTGCCGAGATCCAAGTTGTTCGGCGTCGAGTTCCACTGAACGTATCCACCAGACCCGAACGCCACGAGGTAGTTACCGACTGCGAAGATTCCACCGCTAACTGAGGTATAGGTCGTGTTGGCAAGGGCTCCGACACCAGTAACAGGTGCGAACCAAACGGGCTGTGCGTCGTCGCTAGCGATATCCATGTTCGGTGCGACGTGCGCTACTATCGCGGTATCCGCCAAGTCCACATCGAAGATCGCATCGAACTGCCAGATGTTCGAGGCACTTGCGACGATAGCCGGTGTCCGATCATTGAACGCGGTCTGTATCCCGTCGTTGTCAATCAGCCGCTGTCCAAGTAGAGACGCAGAACCTAGGTGCATGTACTGAGTCGCGTTGACTGTGAACGAGTGGAGTCCGTATACGATCTGCGCTAACGTCCCCGTAACCGAACGATAACCGGCAATTTTCTTTGGCAAACCTCTCTGAAAACGACACCACTGAGCATCGCGATAGGCTTTCCGATCAAAGTCAGTCCCGTCCCGTTGGACCCCCGGCTGAGAACGAATAGGAACAATGGCCATTAGACATTCTTCTTGGCTAGGAAGCTAAAGGCATTAGCAATCGCGCCGGCTCCAACGTCCACCACGATAATATCAAAAGCATTGACCGTTTGATTAACGACCGTAGCAAACCTATCGTCGCCAGCCGCCAAAACCGCAGTAGCTGTCACGGACAGATCGACGGCGCTCGCGAGACCAAGATTGTGAGTCACAGTGAACGTCGCTCCCGCGAGACTGACGGTCCATCCAGCCGGTAACTGCTCGGCCGCAACAGCTGCGTCGACATAGCCTGCGTAGATCGTTGTACTGCTGGCAGGGTACGTAATGCTTTGGCCAAGTGGGATGATGATCCACTCAGTACTCTGAGTACGGTAGAGAAGCGCCGCGCCTTTCGGCAGAATGTTCTGAGGTCCAGTAGTCGTCGTACCAGCGAGATACAACGTGTCGGTATCAATCGCAACTTCCAGGATGTCGGTGGCACTATCGTTGATAACTAGCACCGTGACCCCGAGCCCGGCGAATGTACCCGAAGCATTCGATGGGATCGTGACAGTATCGCCGGCTCCGTGAGCCGCGCTGAAGAATATGCAACATCCACGATCATTTGCTTCCAACGTATAGTCCAGTGTATGCGGACTGTCGTCATCGAACGGAAACCCATTGTAACCGGCCTCGAAGCCGTTCACGAGAAGATTGCCGAGAGAGTATGAGTTGGAACCGGAGAATGAGTTCGTAGCATCCTTCAGCGGGACATTTGCTGATAGATTCGCATCGGGCAGATCGCCCGTAATAGCGTCAGCGTCCGCGAGATCTACCGCTCCAAAGCCTAGAACGCCGCCAGCGCGACGAAGTACCTGACCATCGAGTGTCGCGGCGATAGACGCCATCACTCCCGCCGAGTTGGCTGATCGACCCAAGACCGAGGTAGCAGACCCGTCAGTGATGTTCGCGAAGGGTAGAACTCCTGTAACACCGTTTGCCAGGTTGATCTGTGCCCAAGCTGGAATATTTCCAGCTCCAGTATTCGAGAGGTAGCGAGTGGCCGTTGCGCTAGCAGCCAGTCTGGCCAGTACATTCGCGGCACTAGCGTAGATAACGTCTCCAAGTACATAGGTCGCGAGACCTGTCCCGCCAATTAGCGTCGGAAGCAGAGCCGTCGCTGGAGCACCTTCTCCTGCAACAATGTCCGTACCATCGCAATAGAGAATCAACGAGCAGCCAGTAGGAACCACGACTCCAGCCCCGGCTGCGGGCTTGACAGTAAGCGCGAAGGCTCCCGTCGTCTCGTTCGAGACCCAGTACTGCTGAACAGTCGTAGGCGTGATAATGTTCCGGGCACCAGTCAGAATACCCGTCAGCGAGTACGAGATGCGATTCAGTTCGACCCCTGCCAGTACGTAGTCACCTATCCCCGCGACGTTGATCGAGGTGGTGTCGAAATTCGAAGGCGTCGTACGACTCAGACCAATTGTGAAGAAGTTCGCGCCATCCGTGTAAATGATCGAAGAACTGAATGGTGACAGGGCTAACGTGGCCGATCCGTCGATGGTTCCTGCGGCTGGAGTGATCGTCCATGTCCCAGTACCGTTGTTCCGGACGTAAGTGAACCAGTCTGTACCAAGTGTGGCGGGAGCCGGGAGAGTACCCGCTCCTACTCCACCCGTCCATTGGACCATCGCAGCACGATCCCCATCCACGATAGCTAGTGGACTGACTGCCGAGGAACGAGGAAGAATCTTGACATTCAGGGTTGTGAGAATCGCCTTGAGCCCTGCGCCTGCGAGCGCCGCCGCTACGGCGGAAGAAGCCCCCGCACCGTACTCGAAGGTCCTCCAGACGCCAGCCTGCGTCGCATTCGACTGGAGATAGAACTCCCAGACCTCGCCCGAGGCTACCGAACCAACGGCACCCCCAATGTTGTTGAGAATCGTGATCGTATTTGCGCCGACGTTGTTGATGAGAAGAGACTGTCCTGGTCCTGCGTTCCGCGCGTCGGGCAGAGTGATCGACAATCCCGCAGCTGGCGTTACTTCCAGAATGTCGGGCAGGACGTTCGCTCCGGGTAGAGCGACCTCAGTCGGCCACTGAAAGGTGACATTCGCTACTGGAGCCAGCGCCAGGAACGAGAGTTGAGACGGGAAAATATTATCCCCGCCGAAAACTTCAGTGTAAGGCATTAGACAGTCCTCCGGACAGTCGTACGATCTATGATTCTCTGTAAGTCCTGCGAATTCAGTTTCGCAAGCTGTGCTGTGTACGTCGCTGACCACGCGGCCGTCCACGTACCGTCCTTGAGAAACGGAAACGCCTGAACGAGCGAGCCGTAGAGTAACGCCTGAGGCGCAAAGTCCGTTAGCCAGTTCGTCTGATTCACAGAATCAAGCAGCGGAGGCTGTTGCCAGTAGTTCAGCTCGAATGGATAGGCAAAGTCCGGAGTCGGCGCGAACAAGAAATTCGTGTAGTTGTAGTCTGCGTAGAATTCCGGTTGAGCCTGTAGTGCTGTATTCGGCCAATAGGAACGACAGTATTCGTATGCTCGCGGGAACATCGGGGTTCTTTCCTGAAGCGGCCCGACGCCAACACCGAAGTTGATACTGGCTGTAGCTCTCCAGCGGTCGGGCTTCGGATAGACCGATGTACCAGCAACCATTACATCCGTGACTACTTCCAGGAGTCCCAGGATTTTGAGCTCAGTCGCGATATCCCTCTCGGCGAGATTAATCAGCGACGGAAGCTGCTCGAAGACTTCAACGTCCTCGACGTAGCCTCGCTCCAAGTACCTTCGCAGGTCTACTTGAAGCGAGTCGAATGTTGTTGAAACTGGCACATCGGTTCTCCGTTAGCCTACACTTTGGTCGCGCGTACCCGTCCCAGGATTGCGATGATGCCGCCAATCACTGTCCCACCAGCGGTGATCCAGGCGGATACCGTAGCGCTGTCGAAGCCGTACTTCCCCGCCAGTGGAGTAAGCAGCAGGATTGCGATACCTGCGTACGTTTGTGTGCCTTTCGGAAACATCAGATCATCCTCCTCATCAATCGGAAGCAGCGGTTTGCCCTTCCTCTCTCGTCGCTTATTGCGAAACTTCTTCAACCGACGCCATGGTTTCACGGTAGTCCAGACCGTCCAGCCTAACTTGAAAAGCGCCGGATTCATTGGATCACCTCCACGTGTGGAGCATCAAGAAAAGATTCATCAGGATCGCGGCCGACGCTCCGGAAATCGCCATCCCAATCCAAACCAAAACGGAGCTTGATATTCCGTTGAAATGCGAGACACTGCATCACTCCCATGATCCGGCCGAATGCTATTACGTCCTTCCAGTCAATCTTCGTGCCCTTCTCGAAGTACGTAGGCGCGAGATCGACGGCTAGCGACGGCAGCTTGTTGTGCTTTCCATTCGGCCACTGAAGCTTCGACTTGCCGGTATCGAACGCCGTGTTCTGCGCGGCCTCTCCTCTATGCCCCTCGATAACCGTCAAGGGAACGATCTTCTCAGCCTCACGCACGAGATCAGCCAAGTCCATTCGAACCTCTGACAATTGCTTTTCGTCGTCTTTTGAGAGGCTCATAATTCGATATGCTCGTCGAAGACGTTGAGAATCCGAGCCCACCATAGAGCCATGCGCCGCCGATCACTAGGAGAATCATCGACATGCCTCTGGACACGCCCCGAGAACTGCAACTCGTGCGGAAGCTCTCGAAACATGATCACTCCGAAAGTCAAGTTGAAGGCTACGTCCAATACAACCATAATCAAAGCCGCCGGAAAGAGCATGACTTTCCAGTAGAGAGGTAGCTCGTACCTACGGCCCTTCGCGCTCATCATGATCACGTAGAACCAATGAACGCCGAACCAAAGTCCTATGGCTGAAAGAATCGTATAAATCATTAAGCTTCCCCTCTGATTCCCGCGAGTGCAATCTCAGCCGCACGAAGGTCCTCTCTGGCATTAGCCAAGTCCTGCGCGTCCCTCACAGTCCAGCAATCCGTCGCAGAGCCACACATGTCTTTCTTGAACTCCATCGCTGCTATGCTGTTGCGCAGACTACGTACGTTCTGTTGCAGAGTGATCGTGAAAGCATCTGTCAAGGGTCTGATCTCGGTCTGGATCTGCTCCTTGATCTCCTGCGCCAGAACAGCCTTCGCAGTTGGATAGGACGTGGCCACCGAAACCACAACTGTCAGGATAGTACTGAGAGATACCATGACCCCTTGCTCCTTCGTTACCTTGATACCCATTTCAAAGCTCCTCTACTGATCCGGAAAGGCGGCGGCAGGTGGAGTGAAGTTAGCTGTATACCGACCGACTCCACGAGTGAAGCGCCAGTCGTCTAGCCAGCCATCCGTTATCTGAACAGTATTGGCTGTTGTAGCGAAAAAAGCTCCGAGTACCCAGTTATCCGTACTAGACCCCATTGAAGTAACCCCTATATTGTGCGCGGTCCCCAACTGAACCCCATCCACAAATAGACGCAGATCCGCGCCAGACCGACAGACTGTAACGAAGTACCACGTATTGATGGACGGGGTCCAGGAACGAGTCACGAGTACATCGCCCGCCGAGAAGCCCGTAGGAGAGTACCCGAACTCCAGGTTGGGCCCAGTCTCCAGCCGAAACCACCAGGCTCGGTTCCCATCAATGAATGAGTACTGTGCTATGAACAACTGCTGAGGACTAACACTACGGAATCGCACCCAGCCCTCAATCGTGAAATCCATTGTACCCAGATCCAGAGTGTTGGACCCGGTCACGTCGAGACCCGGACCGCCTCCCACGATAGCATATAGACCGGACGACACCCCGAACTTGAACTGTGCGGTATCTATCTGCGGAGATCCAACGACCCCCGTCGTGAAAGTGTGAGCCAGTAAACTATCATCTATAAAATCAGCTGGGTCGAATTCACCGTCTGTACCCTCGTAGTGCATAAGCAGCACCACATCAGCGAAGAACGGATCGAAAGACCCTCCGTAGGACAGAACAAGGTTCGCAGTACCGCCGGCTAGAGCGGCCAGCGAGACCAGCAGAGTGGATAATAGGGTTATGCGTTTCATGTGATACCCGCTCCGTTGATTATCCAGCTCGTAGAGGTCACTTTGACGGCCGTCGCCACTCCGTTCTGCGCCAGCGTGCGAGTCCCTGTTGTGGTTGTTCCGGCCAGTGTCATGGTGTCCGTCGTTATCGCAATAGACACAGCGTCGGTGGCAGCATTGATGAAAGTCAGCACGGACCCGATCGGGAACGCGATGGTGCCATTGGCCGGGATGGTGAACGTATCGCCAGCGCCAGAGCCGCTTGGATGCAGGATGTGTGTGGCCGCGTCCACGAGGACAACGGGGTAGTTCCCGCTCTGGCTGTTCTGTGGAATGCCCTTGTACCCTACCTCGTCGGCTGTGGTATTGTCCGTGGTGACCACTCCGTTAAGAGTGAGCGCACCGCCCGAAACAATGGCGCTGAAAGTCGCCCCCGAGGAGTCAAACAGAGCCCGCTGTACTCCACCTGTGGCTATGGCGAGCTGATCCACAGCCGGAAGGTAGATACCAGAGTTGTTATCCCCATCCAGGCCAAAGATAACATCCGTGACGGAGCCATTCTGGGAAGACCGAAGCCGGGTACTTGAGCCTAGGAGGACATCCTCACTCCCAGGAGTGAGAAGCTCAATACCGGCAGCAGAGGCACTGACCGAGACACCAGCGACGGTATCGAGTTGAGAGAGCGCACCGCTCAACACCGCGTCCGTCGAATTCAGCGATAGACCCGTATTGCCGGCTACCAGAATAGAGATGTCACTGCTGCCTATAGTCAGCTCGTCTGCGCCACCGCCGACATCCACGATAAAGTCATCAGCCACGGTCACGCTGCCGGTGCCGCTGGAGATATTCCCACGCAGATCCGACGTTGTGTTTACTCTGATCGAGCTGAAGATTGTCGGCGTCTGCGCAACGACCACGCCCAGCGATCCAAGGAAAGCTCCTACCAGGATACCAAAGAATACCTTTCTCATGTCTTTACCCACCTTGCTGATGTACCGTCGTAGACGAAAAGCGCCCCGCACAATGGAGGCACTATGAGATCGCCGTTGATGGCGAATCGGTTGGCCTCAGTCGAAGTCAGACTCTCGTTCGGGATAGTCAGCGTGTCTACCGCATCCCGATTGTGAATCATAAGAACTTTGCCGTCGACACCTCCTGCGACACCCGCAAGAGAGCCATCTCCCGTCAGCGTTAGAGCTAGTCGCGACGCCGTGGAAAGGTCTGGAGCAAGGTTGTTGTTTACCCCTGCCGCTAGTACGGCCGTAACAACGCCGCCCCAGACTATCGCACCCGCTGGAGAACCGGCCAGGTCCGCAACCGTCGTGCGTCTTGTGACGCCGGACTGAACGGTAGGAACAAGTTCGGCTCCCGTTAGAGGATTGGCTGGCCCCAACTGAGAGACTGGAATTCCAGTTACAACGGTCATGTCGGCATACCCTCCACTTCGAGCGCGTAGCCGCTCTCGGTGAGAAGAACGATGTTAGCGTCCTCAGTCGCGATAGCAAAGAAGTTTGCCTCAGCGTCCGCATCGAAGGTCAGTAGAGAATCAGGTCGGGTGAACGGCAGAGAGATTACCTCCGTCTGCCGAGCCGGAAGTCGATACGGGTCGAACACGTCCATATCCGCTCGACAGACTCTGAGTCCTGGAGCGTTCGGATCTGGAAGCAGGTCCAAGATCGAAAACTTCTGTTTGCACCGATCACAAATACCGATGCCGTAAGAAGTCCGTCCAGTTGGATCTAGCCACTCACTCATATTAAGCCGTATAAGGTTGGATGTTTGGAGTTAGCATCGTCGGCGCGTCGTCGGACTCTCCATCCCATAACGCTGCCCAAGAGACATTGGATTTTCCCTCCAGGATTGGAATCAGTTCGAGGGGCGCACCTTTATCCTGAACCACAAGATCGGCAGCCAGTCTCTCTACGATAGCCAAGTAATCACCATTACGACACTCGATCTCCTGACGCATCGACCCTACGTCCATAATTTGCCTCTGGATGTAAGCAGTCAGATTCCAGAGCTTTGTCTGCTCGTTCGGAGCCGGCCAAAGAGTGATTAGCGGAACATCTCTCTGACGATTGAGCCAGTACTGTGTCGGCTGCGAAAGCGCAGTCTTGTCAGGCAGTGTCGAGTAGTCGTCTCGATTCAACGGTGCCAGGTTGATTTCGTTCGGCGTGTTCGCAAAGACCAGCTCGCGAACCGCCAGTACCGTTCCACCGCTGGCCTGGAGACGGTAATACGACCAATCCTCTACACCCTCCACGTCGAACCAAATCCACGCACTATCGACGACGGCCTCGGCCGTAGCAGTATAAATCGTCGTGAACACGACTCCATCATCAGAGCCTTGAATCGTGTATGTCCAGGTTCCCGAGGCTCCAGGAAGAATACCGAACATGGGCACGCGCGTTCCTGATGCGAGTGCGAGCTGAATCCAGCCATTCGCGAGCGTCGTGCAGATTGTAGCGAAATCATCGTCAAAGGCATTGTCGGCAGTCCCAGCTGATGCTGAAGCTACACCCGTAAGCCGGCTGCTTCTCCGGAGATTCAGGTTGAGGACGTTGTACGTTCCAACCGGAGTCGGTACTGTAGGACGAGCGACGTAAAGCGGTAGAATCTCCTTCTGGATCGCCCAGAGAGGAATTCCCTTGTTCGACATTGACTGGAGACGGATAAACAGCCAATCCATGGCGGTCTCTATCCGCTCCGCAGTAATCTCCTGCCGAGCGACTCGACACATGCCATAAGCATTGTCGATCACACGTCTTGTGTTAAAAACGGTGGTACCAACGATGTTCGATGTAGCCACGAAACGCTCCTTGCCTTAAGGAGTCGCGGCTCTCAACGAGAGAAAGCCTCCGACCAAATGGTCGCTTACTCGAAAATCAACAGTTCTCCATTTTGGAGTTCTTCATCATGCCACCGGGCATTTGATGCATGCCGCCTTTGTTAGCCTTGACTTTTCCGCCTTTCTTCAAGCCTAACTCTTTTTCGCGCCGTTCGCGAATGCCTCCTCGCAGTGTCTCACCAACGGAAAGCCTCTCACGCTCTCGTCGCTCGTTGGCCCGCCGCTTCGCTTCAAGTATCGCGGCTCCCGCACCGACCGCCGCACCGACTTTAGCTAGCCGCTTGACTCCTCCACCCTTAGCAAACCGCTGAGGCTTCTGGCGTTCGTGCTGTCGAACTGGAACAGTCGTTCGATCTCCCGCAGAGCCAGAAAATCCGAAGCTCGACGGGAACTCGAACTTGTCTACGTACTTTGGTCCTGGCATATTAGTTCCCCTGTTCAAGTTGAATGACTCTAGCGTTCAATTCTCGTACGCTGTTTACCAGCGCAGCGATGATAGCACGATCGTCGAGGGTGCGCATGCTCGCATCGTCGCACGTGCGGGTCCCTGGCTTGACCACTACACCGTCTCGGTCCTTGGCCTCTGACTCTACCTTACACATTCGGCCGACCGCTTCGGGGAACGACTTCTCAACGTCCTGCGCGGAGAATCCGGTGTAATCGTTTTTGGTCTGATCGAGCCCGGACGCCTCGGAGTATCCGTACTGGATCGGAGTCAATGTGTTCAACTCTGCGAGTCCCTTGGTATAAGGACGGATGTTGCGCTTGGCCCGCTCATCAGAGACAGCAGTCAAATTGCCGCTTGCGTCGGACGTGATAGCTCCTACCCCGTAGGATGGCCACCTCATTGTTCCGGTATGAACCTGGGCGGTAGCCGCTGATGCAATCGAATCAGCCACGTTGGCAGTGCGCTCAACCGTAAAGAAACACGCCTGAGTTGTGATTCCATCATCCAACAAACAGATAAGAAATTGATCGCTTGCCGAGGCAGCTATCCGATACAGTCGATTGTTAGCCGTCGAGGAGGTGCTGTTGAGATGCAGCAGACCAGCAGCCCCACTAGAAGTCTGTGTCCCCGCAGTGAATGTGTTATTCGCATTGAGCAGCGGCACGTTGGCCGACAGGTTCGCGTCTGGCAGGTCTCCGGTAATCGCGTCACCGTCCGCCAGATCAAGTGCGCCCCACCCATACGCTGTTGCGCCTGTGACCCGGAGCGTCTGTCCCACCGTAGAACTGTCCGTGATTCCTGTAAAGGCTCCTGTACCGTTCCCTTGAAGTAGTCCAGTCAGCGTAGCGGCTCCACTTCCCCCATTGGCTACAGGAAGAATACTCGTGCCGACCGTTCCTGACTGCGCAAGATCGAGAGAACCAAAGGCTAGAGCCGTCCCGGCTCCGTTGACCACCAAAGTCTGGTTAGCCACCCCCTGGATGCTGGCAAAGTCCGCCGTCGCGTTTCCTGTGACCCCCAGTACCGATCGAGCCGATCCCTGAGTCAGCCGATTGAAGGCCAGATCACCCGTCCAGCCTGCGGTTATGGACGTAGCCTGAAGCAACGCAGTTGACGGGGTCCCGCCCAGGGCTAGAGTGACGTTGGTGTCGTCCACTCGTGTAAGCGCGGCACTGGCGGGGGTCGTAACCTGAAACGTTGGAGCGAGAGCTGCGCCGTTGGATGTCAGCACGAATCCAGCGGTCCCTGGGCCAGTACCGCCGAAGAGACTGCCCCCTGCGTTGTACTGAGTCGAGAACGACGAGCCTGCAGGGCTGCCGCTACCTGGACCAGGGTCTGGACCTGGACCATCCTGGGCCCACAGCCCCAAGGCCAGAGTAGAGAAGAATCCGACGACTACATACGCTAAGCGTCTCACTGTGTGCCTCCTTGAGCCACCTGAAGCTCGATCTCTCCAGTCCCTGAGTTGGTCAGGAGGCGAACTGCTCTGACAGGCTCAGTAAGAACTCCCTTCGCACTGGCTGCCTGCGCAGTGAGAGTCGCGTGATCCCACCAGATAATCTTTGTCGGGTCTCCCGCCGCAGCTCCGTTCATGAACTGCGTCTGGTTAGTGTCAGCGTTGTAGGCGGCGAACACATCATCCATTGTGAACTGAACAGTGTAATTGACCGCGCCCGAGCGTAGGATCGCTGCGAGAGTAGCAGTGAAGTCTGGGATGTACTGATCCATCGGAATAGGAACCGAAGCTCCAACTCCGTTGGTACCAAAAGAAACCGTCTCTCCCACTCCTCCAGCGACATCAGCGGAGATACTGACCACCGTCGTATAGTCAAGTACCGATTGCGCCGTAACGGCATTTGGACCAGCGATGATTTCGCTGATGACGTGCCCTTGATCGTCGGTTCCCGTAAGTGTGAAATTGATTCCAGTTAGATTGTCTCCAGCTCCAGGAGTCAGCAGAACTTTCCGCTGAGACCCAAGTTGCGCTACACCCGAGACAACAAGTGCTCCGTTGAGCGTTAGAACGCCGCCGGCTATAGCCTGATCCTGCGCAATGCCATCTGCATCGGCTGCCACGCTGAGTGACCGCGTGAGATAGATCGGTCGCATGCCTTTCTCCTGGCGAAAGGGGAGTTGAGGTCCTCCCCATGATCCGCCGTTGGATCAGTTGTTGAACGTCGAACCGTCGATCACGCCTGCTGCGCTGAAGTTTCCAGCGAACATCTGTCCAGGTTGCCCCGCGATGCTCCACTGAGCCGCCACGAAAGCATCGTCCGAGAACCAGTTACCAGCTGCCAGACAGCTGTTGGCCGCCAGATCCGCCGCTACTCCTGCCGCCAGGTTAGCGTAGACGTACGCCGCGCCGACTCTCATGAAGTAGTTCTGAGCGATCAGCCAGTTCAGCATGATACCAGCGCCTCCACCCGACACGTTCACGGCCGATAGGATGTCGACCCCGTTTGCGTAGAAGCGATTACCACGTACCTCCACGTCCGAGCTGCCGATACCCCCGCCTGCCGCAATGCTGTGCTGAACGATGATACCAGCACCTGTCGTCGTACCACGGAACAGTGAGTTGAAGATTTTTCCCTCACTGGCCGAATACGAATCATCTGTCGTAGAACCCACCAGACGCATCGCAGCTTCTGTCGCCGCCATGCCTGCGTCGCCGTCGAAGACGCAATCATCGTACGCGAAGCCATTGCCCCGCTGGATGACCACGTCTGAGTCGCTGCCTGCGAACCGAACACTTCGACAGTTGAAGCCCTGAGCCAGAACCTCTAGCACGACGCCGCTGGCTGGAACGATGTCCGGCCTTGCGTAGCCTGCTAGCTGAGCGCCGACGATAGACAGATAGTCCATCTCGTCATCGACGGTCAGGTTCTCTGCATAGGTGCCGGGGAATACGAAGATCGTGGCTCCGGCCGCGTTCCGTACGCGATTGAGTGCACCCTGAATTGTCGGTACCGAGTCACCGACGCTAGTGAATTGCCCGGACTGATCCACGAAGAGGATCTGCTCGGGCAGACTTGGAATGGAAAGCTGAGGCCCTCCGCCAAGCATGGGAATGCCGAACGACGTCAGTCCATTCGGAAAGTTCGTAAACATTTCTTTCTCCTGTGTAGTTTGATGGTCGGGAGGAGTAACAGTCCTCCTCCCGTACCGATCAGAGGCCGGGCGTACCCCAGTTGTCGCGAGGATCAGTCCACCCCGGAATGTACCGTTCGGTGGATTTGTAGCGCATCGAGTCGGTCTCGAAGTCGCCTTCCATCGCCTTCTGCAGACGCCGGCGCATCATCAGCTGGATGCCACGCTTACCAGCCCAATCGTTCTGAACCCACCAGGCTGTGGTCGAGGTGACACGGCTGAGAACCGCGACCCCCTTAGCCAAAAGCCCCATGGACTTGATCGGGTTGATATCGTTGTTGGCATTCCCTGTACGCAACACGGACCGAACGATGACTTCGGCCTGGAACATGTTGGGCGGACTGACGACAAACTGCACCGGATTGAGCCGGACCCTCTTGCCGTTGTTGTCGACCGCCGATCTGATCTGGATCAGAATCTGCTCGGTCGAGGTTTGCGACAACGCGGCCGCCGTCGTCAACAGGTTTGAGAACGTGCCGTTCGCAATGGGATGCGAGGCATTGTTCAGCGAAACACCGTCGCCGCCAGGAAAGGCTGCGTTGAATGCCCGGTTGAAGATTTGGGCGACCAGAGTCTCCTTCGACTCGATCATGCTCTGAGCGAGGTGCTCTGAGTAAATCTTGCCAATGGAGATGTGGTCTCCGTCCTCGACCAGGATGCGGGTCAGCGCAAACGCAAGGCCGAAAACACGGTAGATGTACCGCGCGCGGAACAGCTCTCCGCCTTGACCGTACGTAATCGGATCACCGTCCCCGACTTCGGGTGCCGCGTTGAAGCCATACAGAATCGGCTCCTCGTGGTACGAGCGCTTGATGCCCGGACGTTCCTTGCAGACTTGTTTCCACTCATCTGCGCGTTGATCGTAGATGCCGTCGAATACCTCGTTGAGAATGGGTTCGACCACCGACCGGAAGTCGGTACTACGCATTGGCATTGCCATAACTGTTTACCTCCTTCAGGTTGGTTAGATCGACGCCACGTCGGCGACGTACTGATGCTCGCTGAACTGGACTTGGACGATGGTGAAGAGATCACCCCAGTCGTTGTCCGGGTAGCCGACGACACCGATGACGCGGAGACCCGCGTTGGCGGCAGCCGAGGCTACGTTCAGAGAGACCGACGACAAGCCCGTGGTGTCATTACCTGCGAGAGCTGACCAGTCGTATTGCTGGCCGATTCCCGTAAGCGGCACCGGAGCGTTGCCTTGAACTTCGTACACGATACCCGGTTGGTCGAGCGTGACGTAGGCCCTCGCGATAGTATTTGCGAAAAGCACCGTATTCGCGAGCCAACGGTTCGACCATCGCGGTCGTCCTTCCGAGTCCACGAACTCGACGCCTTGGAAGACGCCGATGGCTCGGGAACCAGCCGCAGACGCCGTGACGAAGCCGTTAGCATCGTACATCACGGGACTGTTCTGGTAAATGTTGGTCGCGTATCCGCTTGCGATCTGGCCCACTGGGCCCGGCCGGACGGTGCCGGTCGGGGAATACAGTGGCCTAATGCCAAACGGAGCAGCTGTTGCAGACATTGTCCTTACTCCTTGGTTGAGGGGTTAAGCCACCCTCACCTCTCCCCGTACAGCTTCCTGAACTTGGGAGCGGGGTGGTCCTGAACGATGTTCTCCGTGCCCTCCTCGTACTCGACCCGCACACCCTTCTTGCCGCGCCGCGCCGTCATCATCGCCTGTTCTTGAACAGCATCGACAGCGTCGGTGAGCTTTTGCTCTTCGAGCATGGGTTGTGTGTGGTGCGCCTCCGTCATGTACATCTGATAGAGGTGAAGCGGTATCTTGAAGGCAACCATCTCGTTCACGCCGATCAGGCCGGAGTATTCCCCGGTCTTGAGCGATAGTGCTTCGAACCCAGGAACCTCGGAAGGTTTGATCGGCTCGTACCCCAAGCGCACACGCGCTGAGATAGAGTCCGCTGGGTTGGTAGTGGTCAGCCAAATGACATGATACCCCTTGATCTTGGGAAGGTCCGGAAGAATCGACTGATATAGCGACTTTCGAAACTCGTCCAGTCTCTCCTGATCGTCCAGCGTACGAGTATTCGCGGCCCTGGTACTGTCCAGGCCACGGTCACGTCTCGCTTGGCTTCCGAGTCTCGCATCTCTGAGTTTGCGCGCCATCTAGGGCTCCTGCATAAAAGTTGTTAAGTGTTTCCGTGCTCGCGGTCGTATTTGCGGTAACTGGCCAGCATCTTGTTACGACGCTCGGGGTCGTCCCAATCACCAGAGTCCTTCATCGCCGCGATACGCTCCGAACTGAGATAGACTTCATTGGAACGAAGCTCGCGCCCTGGACCACCCGTTCTGAAACGGGGGCCACCAGCGTTGCCATTGGCGCGGCGCTTCGGCCGAGCTTCATCCTCATCGTCATCACGTTCTTTGGCTGAGACGCGCCGCTTTTTCTGCGGACGCTCCTCATCTTCGTCATCCTCATCATCCTCATCCGCGTCCTCGGCTCCACGGCCATTCTTTTTCTTGGAGAGGTGTGGAATACGCTGAGCAATTCTCTTGTCCAGCTCCTTCCAGTACGCCTTTGTACCCGGATCGAAGCCCTCTTCCACGAGGGAGTCATCAATAGCACGCGCGATCTTTGAATCCATGTCGCGCATCTGCGGATCGTACCAGTCATTTTGTGTACGCCAAGTATTGGCATTAGCGACGACTCTCGGATCGGGTGGGGGACGAGACTTGCCCTCTTTCTCGAAACGCTCGACTTGTTCCTGACGAGTCTCAAGCTTCCGGAGATCATCACGAAGTGAATCTCGAATTCGCTGAGCCTCGACGGCCTCTCCTCCTTTCTGCTTGGTAGTCGCGTCAGCCAGCACATCCTCGGATTGCTGGATAAGCGCCTTGGTATGCTTAATTCGAGATTCGAGATTCGACCGATCGGTCGAGTCCATTCGGTTCGCGAGCTGCAGAACCTGCCGTTCGAGCAAGTCATTCCGACGTACCAGCTCATCGCGGTCTCGACGAAGCCGCTGCTCGGCCTCTCTGCGGCGCTGTCGACGAGACTTGCCCTTGGATGCTTTCTTGGAATCGTCGTCCGCCTCGTCTTCCTCAGAAGCACCAAGCCGAGTATCTTCCTCATCCTCGTCTTGATCTTCATCCTCCTCGTCGTCATCCTTGGACTTCGCTTTCGTTTTCTTGCCCTTGACCTCTTCGGGCTCCGGAGCACCGTCGTCGTCTGACGCGCTCTCGGGAACGACATCCAGGTTCTTTGCGTCATCAGTAACAATGACGATCTCTTCGGGAGTCTCCTTCCCGCCCTTATCGTCATCCTTTTCTTTGTCTTTTGCCATTCAATTCTCCTCGGTTATGCCTTATTTTAAGTAGGCAACCATCGCAAGTGGATCACCGTCGATCTCTCCACCCAGATCGACATCACGAAACAGAACGAAGAGAGCGGGATCGGAGCTGTTGGGAACCGGAACCTCCCATCGGTCGCCGCCATACTTGGGACACCGAACGTACATGCCGGGCTTCACCCACGCTCCTTCAGGCCAAGATTGCAGGGTGTCACGGTTCATGAAAGCCACGGGGCCGAGAGCGATGACTTTTGCAACCTGAGTGTTCCATTGCTCGGTTTCACGGGACTCCGGTGGAACGTAGAGCCCGCCTTTCGTCCGCGTCATGGGCGTCCGTATCTGCACGAGCACTTTATCCCCGAAGGGACGAAGCCCCGGCTTGACCTCCGGAAAGGCATCCGCTAAGGAGCCATAATCCAGAAGACTCGCCGGCTGCTCACTTGGTACAGTCGCTAGAAGCGGCTTACTCGCCCTCGTCACCACTCTCTTCCTCCAGCAATTCGTTGATCCACTGCTCGACGTGATTTAGAGCCTTGACGTATCCATGGTGGCTGCCATATTCGAATGTGTCCCGTTTTGTGGGATTTTCGAAAGCTGCCTTGGAGTACTTCATGGCTTCACCCTGCAACTTGGTTAAAAGTCTGTCTAGCACGACACTACCACCCCTGTTCCCAGATGTCTACTTACTCCCTATCGGACTCTTTCTCTTCTCTATGGGGAGAGTCTTTCTCAGCTCCACCGCGCGTACCGGCATCCCAGTCTGTCTTCGGAACCTTGGGACCTGGCGCGGTGTCACTTTCCTGTTTCGGAATACCGCTCTTGGCGTACTCATAATGCTGTCTGACCTTGCTCATGTCTTTTCTCCTTCCACGTTTACCGTATTGAGGGGCTTTTAACACTGATTCAAGTCTTCGGAGATTTGGCCAATCGGTGGCTCGGATTACCGACCAACCTTAGCCTCCTGGCCTCGCGCCCGAGGGATTTTTATCTGATCCCGTACCGGTGGATTCAGCTACTTTCTCCGACGACTCTATTTCAGCCGCAGCGACCCGAAGCGCCGTAACATTATCCTGAGTGTTACGACTCTCCTCGGACGCTAACTGTTCGGCAGCACGCTCGTCTTCAGACCGTTCCGAAAGCATGAGTTCACGGAGTCGAGCAGCTTGCTCCTGTGTCTGCCTTGCGGTTTCCTCGGCCTGTGTAACAGCCACCTCCCGATCTTTAGCTGAAAGCTTTGCGAACTCCATGGCCGTGATCTCTTGGCGTTCTTCCCGCGCGGCCTGAAGGTCGATAACCTTATGTTCTTTGGTCTGCTGAAGCTTGAGACGCTCGCGCTCGTCCTTGCGCTTGTCCGAGGACTCTTTCTGCTCGATAGCAGCCCGCTTGTCGGGATCGCTCGGCATAGTCTTCGGCGTAAACGCCTCGATAACCTTCTGTGCCATCTGAATGACCATGGGAATATTCTGACTGAACATCGCATTCGTCCGCTCCATGACTCGCTTACTGGCCGTAGCCAGAAGCTTATCCAGCTCGGCGCGTGTCTCGGGATCGCGTTCGTGCATAACCAGACTCATTCCGTCCTCGGACGTATCTAGCGCGACTCGCGCAGTCTGGTAGTACTCGGTTGCATACCAAAGTACCAAGTGCTCCTTCATGTGTCCTAAGGCCGCAGGCATGAAAGTCGGTGCGATGATCGGCAGCTGACCGAGCAATGGAGAGAGCATGAAGTCAACCAAGACCTGTAGATGCGAGAGATGGTCCTGTAACGGGAACGCAGTAACGGGCCGTCCAAGAGACATAGCGACGTTCTCGTTGACGGCGTTCATCTCCTCAGCCTTGGGCTCTTGGATCAACAGGCCCTCGGGGTTCGGAATCTTGGCTCGTTCGAGCAAGAACTTCTCGGTGGCCCGGAGGTTATAGATCTGAGGCAGAGCCGCAGCTCTGTCTGCGACGATTTGAGCCTGCGCAATCCTCTGAACATCGCTGAAGATTTCTGGATCAGCAGTAGGAATACAGTCGAGTGGACCCTCGAAATCAGCTCGATGCGCCAGGACCGTTCCCATATCATCCTTGAGTTCCCCCTCATCCAAGTACATCCGATTGATGCGATGAAGAATACGAATGAAATACGACATCGAGTGAAACATTCGAAGGTGAATCGCCGACATCACCTTCATGCCTTCCTCGATCAAGGCTAACGTCGTGCCGACTGGAAGATTCTTGTTTCCCTCAGAGAGCTTGTCGAGCGCGACGTGTATTGCCTGTCGCCCCTGGTCCGTAAGGAATCCGAGAAGCGCGAATAGCGTCTCGCTTGGACCAGTAAACGGAATTGGCATGAGGAACTTACGGATATCCGCATCGACACCGACACCGCCCTCGATCTCGATTACCTGAGTGGCGTTGATCGTCTTCGACTGCCCCGAGAAATTCGCGCCCTTGAGACGTGCCAGCGTCGGAATATTCTGAATGTGCGCCGAATCGAGAAGTGCCCGAAGCGCCCCGGTAGCCGCGCCAGCCATCGAACCGACCACCTGACCGAGTCCTATGCCTTGTGCACCTCGCCACGGAAAGAAAATCCATTCGACCATCCATTGCATACGATTAAGGAACTCATCATCCTGTTCCCAGTTCCGTACGATCGAGACGATTTTTGAGCTAGGGAAGTCGATAGAGATCAAGTACGGTGAAGGTCCGTCACCTTCCAGCTCCTCATTACAGGAGATTTCAAGAACCTGACGAAGTCCATCGCTATTCTGCGGGTCGGGGTCCTTGCCCTCGACCTTCTGCGCGGCCTTCTCGGATTCGCTTTCGTCAATGGACTGACTCGTGATGATAGGTATCTCGCGATACATCTTATCCTTGATACGCGCCTTCATCTCAGCCTCGGTCACGGGCTCCCAGTAACACTGTCTTGCAGCTGTGTAGTAATTGGCCGCTGACGAAGGAATTGAAACGTAATCGAGCGGTACAAACGTAGGAACCGGGCGCGCGCGTCTCTTAGAGGAATCGGGAACTAGCCGCAGATACATCGCACCGCCGAGAGGAAGCTGTGTCAGAAGCTGTTCCAGCTCGGATCGAAGCTCGGCCATCTGAAAGATACATTGCCAGTTCATATACGCTTTCTGGCGATCCGCCCGGCGCATGCGCTCCGGCTCGACATTCTCTCCTGGAATGAACATCTTCACGGGGCCATTCGGAGGCATCAACTCGCGGATCGCGCGGGAGGCGAAGTCGATTACCGCCTCAATGAGCATGGGGTGAACGACCTTTGAGGCTCCCGCAAAAGTCGCACCACCTGGGGCATTCTTCCCCAAGCCAGTTCGGTTCGTGGCCTCGGCGTAGTCTTTGTCACGCTGATTCCTGGATTTCTTATCCAGGTCTACTTCTTGAAGTAGTCGATTCGCGAGTGCGTCAAGTTCAACGTCATCGAACTCATCGACGATATTGTCATAGAACTCTCGCACCTCGGCGGACTTGGAAGCATCTTCCAGAGCGACGATGGCTCCCCCGTCCTCAGTCATTTCGACGCCCTCGGGCGTATCCTCAGGCTCGTCCCGCATTGTAATTTCCGGCATGTTAGCTCCTATGCTGCATAAGGATTGACTCTAGCCTGCTGCTCCTCGATCTCATCACGAGCTGCCTGCTCCTGAATCGCATCCTCATCTTCCTCGACACTAAGCGGGCCAAGATACTTATTCATGAAAAGACGCAGAGCCTGTGTCGTGGTATCCAAAAGATCGTCGTGCTTGACCGATCCTGGCCCCGTATACGTACATACCTGAGTAATTACAGGCTCTGCCCACTGCTTGAACTCCCCTCGACGCTTCTCACTCTCCACCGCCCAAACTCGACCGTGGGCCCAGAGTGGAGAGACGTAGTGCAACCTTTCCAGTTTGTCTGCTCGACGGGGATTATAACCTTCGGTAAAGATTTGCTCTACTGCGAGATTCTGTCTGAGAGAGATACCACTCCCCTTCTCCTCTATCAGGATGAGGTCGATCTTCTTCCCCATGGGTCCAGGTCTCTGTCCTATAGGGACGATCTTGGGACGAAGCTTGAGACTCTGGAGCCCCGCTCCATACCTCTTGCGTCTTTCCTTACGAACCCTTCGTATGAGCTGAGGGAATGTTAGCCAATCTTCCCAAGCGTCGAGAAGTATGATATGCTTTTCCGTTTTCGACTTCCCATTCGCCTTCGAGACTGGTCTTTCAAACAGGCCCCATACCGTACCAGCGGTGGGGTCTCTTTGTTGCTTTTTCTTGTCAAACGTCTGCTCCGTAAAAGCTGTGTCAAGCGATAGGATGATGAATTTGAACTTCGGCAACGGCTTGTCTGCCGGCCAAACCCTCCACTCCGAACGCTTGACAAAGCCCTCTTCCTCTGGATCCAAAACCTCACCATGAAGTTCTTGTCGTCCGACCTTTGTACCTTCATACTTGGCAACTGACGCAAAAAACATCTTCGGCAGATTCTCTTTATTCTCGTATGTGCTTCCTACGACGTTCACTACTTCCTTGTTCGCTACCAAATCCCGGATGAAAGGACTCGGCTTCGGCGTACCAGTAACGAGGAGGCGTGGGTGTGGTCCTAATCGCAAGCCGAACGCTATGTTATCCCACGCCTCCTGCGCGTATAGCCAGCTGGCTATTTCGTCCAGCCAGGCCGCTGCCGCCTGTGGGCCTCGAAGCCGTTCAGGCGTATCGCCGGCGAAACCGCGAATTACCGAGCCGTTCCAGAGAGTTACGCTCGGCAGCGCGAGGTTTTTATCGACAATGAGTTGAGGCGGGATGACGGAATATAGACCGGTTGGTCCTTCAAAGCAGACGTATCGAACGTCATCTTTGGTGGGAGCAACAACGTAGTAACGTGAGGGGAACGCTGCAGCCTCCATTCCCAACCAGTTGGACCCAACCAGAGTTTTGCCCCATCCTCGACCAGACCGACACATCCAGATAGTTTTTTCAAAGCTCTCAAACTCCTTTGGAGGTAGTTGTTTAACTCTTGCTTTCGCCTTCCACATCATCCGCCAGCGAAGAAACAGCAGTTCCTCCTCGGTGAATGATGCCAGGGTGTCTTTATACTTCGCGATCTCCTTCGCCTGCTCCGGGGGAAGAGAGTCAAGCAATGGCGCGGTATAATCCATCTCGACCCGGTCATAGACCGAGGCGAAATTAACTATAACAGAGCGAGATGAGTGCTGGGTCGCGGTCACTCAAACCTCTTGTTGAATTCAGACTTGATCCAGGCCGCGTCCCCGAAGGTCATCTTTGACTGGTAGATATTTATGAACCCATCCTTATCATGCTCGATGATAACAAGATGCTGAATCTCGTCAGTTCTTTCTAGCATCTTCTCCAGCATTACGCGAGGCGTCGTCGCCAGGCCGGGAAGCATGTCCACTTTTGAGCCTTTCACATTCTTCCCTCATTTTTCTTAAGACATAACGACAGTATGGAACGCTTGGAATATAGACCAGATGTCTAGGAAAGTACGCACCCTGGGGATGAATCGACGTGAATCCGTAGACCCTCGCCAGGCCATAACCGAGTTTCAAGTTGAAACTCATGGCCTCGGTTCTCCCAGCGCCCACTGCCCACACCAGTTATCGGCCTTCACCACAGGCCAAACAGCCTTGGGCTTCGAGTCTTCCGAATCCTGGGGTATAAGCGGGCTCGGCGCAAAACGTCTGCACTCGAATTTCGCTCCCTTGACCGAAGCAAATCTACAGTCTGTACAAGTCTTCATAGCTTTCTCCTCTCTCCCTAACGCGCGGTCTTTTAATCGCTTGTTGCGTCCTCGACCCAGACAAGCGCAAACTTCATCGTCAGCCACGCCAGATAGAACGGCATGAACAAAAGCACGATCACAAACTGAAGCCAATCAGGTAGAATTTTCATTGGTGTTAGACTTCCAAACCGAAGTACGTTCGGACGATAGCCTGGAAAATCGCGTCCTTGCTCTGTTGAAACGGACCAAGCGCAGCGTACGGCACCATGCAGGGATGAGTCTTAGCAACCGGGTCCTTCTGTGTCCCGTATACCCAACCCTCAGTGACTCGATACTTCATCCACTCCTCGTGGTTCTGCTCCGGAGTCTCACCCGGATTATCGAGCGTGCGCCGGATGCCGACGATTACCGAATCTCGGCTTTGTTCCCAGCTTAAAGTGAGCTCATTGTGCGCTCTATTCATCGCCTCGACAGCCGAGTGGATGATCATGGCGCAATGGAGAATCGCCTCCTCCTTCGCCTCGATGATCATATCATACCCGAGCGGTGCCGGAGTAACCTCTCCATACATCTCCTGTCTTCCCACCTTCGATGAATCGTACGGCTCCATTGGAGTGACATCCCCTAGAAATGGAATCTCATCACCCTCAGCTGTCTCCTGGACTGTAACCGAATTACCTTCCGCGTCGATACACGCGAACCGCGCTCGAAGAATGGTCCGTACGCTACCATCTGGGCTGGAGTCATCATACGTGAAAGCTGGTTTAGACCTCCACACCAGTCGAGTAGCTCCTGCCTTCTTCAGGTTGAGAAGAAGCGCGGGGAGAAACTCGATCAGAGCGTCTCTCCGATCCTCCACCCCTCGGTGCCCATACACATAACTCAAGTACGGATATTGTGCACCACCCTCTTCATAGAAAGCTCTAGTCTCCCCGTCGCGGCAGATGAATGTCCGTTCCGCAAACGCCACCAGTTCCGCAGTAAGGGCCCCGCCCCTATCTACGAACACCGGATTTGTCTCATTTTCAGTCATGGATCTGTACTCCTTAACTCTCTGTTTTGTTTCTCGAATGACTCTTTCTGCGTCGTGTTCCATAATTGTTCTTGGATAAAGTAAAATACATCGACCATCGAGATCTCTCTCTAGCAGACCGATTAAGTGTTTCGCCTGTTCCTCGTCAGACATCTGCGCGAACCTCGCCCGGCCAATCTTGGCCATGTACCTATTGGATGCTGACACCAGAGACGACGTTCGGTACCGACCGTACGATCAAATCCACTTGTTGAGTGACCGCTACGTTCCCCGTAAACACCTTCATAGCTGCGTTACTCACGGAAGACCAGGCGTCGTTTGTATTCTGCGCATAAGCATTGGCCTGCATCGTTCCTGTGCTTGTGATCCCGGTCACAGTACGCATGGTGGCTGGAGTAGGTGTTTGAATCACGTCCACATGCGACTCTCCCGTTGCTGTGAGGGCGGGATTCGTTGTCAGGATGTTGTTGAACGTATACTTGAGCCGGACGAGTTTAGGATTGGTGTACGGAGTCGCATTGGTATTTTGTGTCGGGTTCACCCATGTGAACGTCGCGATGCTATCCCCAGGAAACGTACACACCAGTGTCAACCGCTGATCCGCTGTAAATGTCAGGCCAGTCTGTGAGCCGCTCCCCGCCTTCGCGCCGGACCACTGAGTCGTTGTGGGTACTGAGGATGCTGTACAGGGTGTTCCTGTGAGTGGAGGATTTGTACTCCAGCTCAAATTGGTGACGAGTGTCCCGTCCCCCGATGTGATGCTCGGAGTAAGAGTGACGGTGGACTGTGCGAGCAGGAGGCTCGGTATGAGCGCGAGGATACAGGTGAGAAGTAAGCGATACATGGTTGTTCCTTGGATAGTGGGTGGTATAGGCGGACGCTATAGAATAAAAGCAATGGAGCCCCGTGTCTAATGTTTGAATAAACCTCGAATATGGAGTACGGAGTACGGTAGAATATAGTACGGATAGAGAGATCGAGGACGAATAGCTGCTGCAAGAGTAAAATGGAGAAAGCAACATGGCACATAGCACCGTAGCGAATGAATCTAACAGGGTGGATAGAAATGACTAAGAAGCAACGAATCTCCATGCTCAAGCGCCGACTGAAATCGCTTGGTAAAAAGATCTTCATACTGCGAGCCAATCTCTCAATAGCTGAAGCGGAATTTCATATGATTCTGAAAGCACTTTACAAATTCGACAACGCCGAGTTCAGGAGACAACGGAGATGAAAGGCAAATCACTATACGAGGTCTACTTCGAGGAAATCGCGAAGCAGACATCAGGGGAGGGTGTTCCAGAGTGGAATGAACTAGCCCCGATCGAGCGGCGGGCCTGGGACGAACTGGCTAAATTCGTTCAGGAGCTGATAGTGAAAGCTTTAGGAGTTCAGAAATGAGCGGATGTCAAGACTGCGAGCGGCCATACGGTGACGAACACGGGTTCCCGGATCTGGTCATCCCAAGCTACGTGTGGTATCGGATTTCACCTAACGGCGACGACAGCGGCCTGCTATGTCCGAGCTGCATCTGCAAGCGGCTACATGATGCGGGTATTCGATGTGAAGGCGCGTTCTTCAGTGGGCCGATTGTTTCGGTCTCTTACCATGTGATGTACGCGCTCCGTCGCGTTGAGAATATTGAGGAAGCGATCGCGGGTCGAGACAATACGTGGTCCGGAGTTCGTGACCTGATTCGAGACGTGGACCACTGATTTATTTTCCAAAAATTTTTTAGAGGTATAAAATGACGAAACATAGTGGAGAGACCGAGATAAATGCCGACTACGACTTGCGTGATGTGAAAGAATGGCTAGCAGATACCCATGCGCCTCCACATGTTCGCAAGTCATTTGATAGGATTTTGACGCAGAAGAAAGCTATTGTAAAGGAGTCAAGCCGTGCCGTGCTCGCGATACGGGAAATTAGGAGGATACTAAAGGAATCTAGGGTAGTTTGACTGTCCACGGGATGTGAATTCCATCAAAAATTTTATGTGAGGGACTGGACCAGAAGGGACCCAAGCCACAAAACCTGCCAGTGGGGTGGGGTGGTTTGCAAACAGCAATCACCTCATGCACACAACCATCCCACACACGAGAACATCGCACACAAAAGAACGCCCCAGTTAAGGGGCGCTCGCTCAACTAGATCGAGTCGGAGAGTGGGAAGATAAACGGACTGATGATAAGAAGCGCGACGAACGCGACAAGCACCAGGCTTACAATCCAGCCAATCAAGCACGCCACCGCATCCGGCCAGATAATCGCAGCGAGAATAAGAAGCAGTAAGAAACCCATGTCGTAACCCTCCGCAAAGAGAGGAGCGCTTGCGCGCCCCTCCCGATTGCCGACTAGCCGGCGAGGATCGCGCGGACTTCGGCCGCTTCGCTCTTCGTCAGGTCCCAGCGCGAATTGCGCTCGTGGAAAGCGAGGTTACCCTCGGCCTTACCCTTCTCGTCCGTTCGCCGCCAGGCGCGACGCAGCCGGACTCGCGAACGCTTCGGATCGAGCCCTAGGTCCGCGCAAATCCTCTTAAGAGGAATTCGTCCCGCGCTCTTGCGCGCGACCTTTTTGCCTTTCGTCTTCATGCTACTCTTCTCCGCGAGGTAATCGGACCCCGGAGCCGTCGTACTCGGTAGGGAGTACGGAGATAGTATCGCGCGCGCGGTATAAGAAAAGGAGTCGATTTAACAATAATCAGGGATTTATTTTATGTCAAGGAAACCGACGGTTATTCCCTGATTCGAGAGTATCGCTGATCGTGATTCCGTACGATCGCGGCGAATTTGGATTGCTCGCCAAGCCACTTGAGAGGAGTCTGTCACTCCAATTGTGCTGGCATGAATCCATCCTTAGGCAAATCGCAATGGCATGAATCCATCGTGTTGCATGAATTTATTCTTTGTCAATCCTTCTCGATCGTGATTAACCGGGGAGCTTTACCATCACCATCAGGTCGAGGAGTAATCATGTTCAGGATGGAATGGATAACCTGCATCTTTGACTCCACGGTAATCTCTATTGGAGATCCTCCGCGCTGTCCACCCACGTTCACACTCTGTCCCTGTCTCCAGTTTGAGGATCGATTAGTTAACCAGAACTTCTGGGCATTCGTGTCAGGTAGGGCGTACTTGTCGACTTGTACTACATCCGCGCCCCGTCGAGTTCGTACTACTTCATCAGTTGTGTAGGTGAATCCTACCGCATTCTTGTGCAGGGCTTGGATGACTTCTACATCTGCTTTGGATCTACCTTCTTCAATCGCTTGATTGAATAGGGGATAATACGCTTTCCAGCTGTCCAATAGCTCGGGTTTAATGCCTAGGTAGACCGCCATTTCCAGGTCGGTTAGTCCTTGTGCAGCAATCGCCTTGACATAGTCTATCCGATCGGGCCAGTATATGTCGGCTGGACCTGGTTTTTGTACTTGTTTCTGAGGCTTTACTTGCTTGAATGATATCCTTGCAGTTGGCTTGTTACGTTTCGTTTTGTTCCTGCGGTTCTTTGGTTGCACAGATTGATTACTCCTATCAACTAATTGCTCCCAAATACTATAACCCACCTCCACCAAGTCTGTAAAGTTGGTTTAAACCAATTAAAACTATTAACTTAATTATGCCCTGCTCATAAGTCCTTAATATCTATAGAGTGATAGGGTGTTGCAAGGTTAATAGCGAATCATTTTCGTATTTTCGATTAGTAGGGAGTACGACTTACCTGGTACAACCGATGAATATCAATCCTATATATACCAAGTATATCGTACTCTGGTCTATTAAATAATAAAGAGGGTATTTTCCCTATTAACCCAGTCATAATCCTACAATTCCTAAGTCTTTCAGGAACTTACCTCTGTCCTAGACCATTCCTACAACGCGAGTTATAATAACCTCAGTTTCGCTAAACGACCAACGAACGACCATGATCAACGAACCTTTAGACATAACGCGCTATAACCTTCTTGCAGTTATCCGTCGTGCCTCCGAATACGCCAAACCCGAGGCTAAGCTTGGTCTTGACGACGATACGCGCCTTTTGCTGCGCGCAGGGATCATGCCTCGTACCGTTCTACTCTTGGTCTTCGGAGCACAATCATCAACCTCTTTTAAGGGCAGGCAGGTAGAAGCCTTCCTCGACAACCTAGTTCTCAGCCGCAAGGTCCTAGCAAGTCGTACATATCTCAGGAACAATCCCCGAGATCGTACAAGACCAATTCTCACTCGCTACGACGCCGAGCGGCCGACGATCAAGTATCTCAGGGCGCGGAATCCCGTCACCTACCGCGCCTATGGCGCAGACAGGCTAGCACTTTGGTATGCGGCTGCCAATTATGACTTCTCTGGTTCAAGAGGAGAAGGCTATGGACTCTATCTAGTACTGCAGTTCTGGCGAACACCCACTATTCAGAAGTTATGGCGCAAGTTTATCGAGCGCCCGACTTTCAAACTCCCAGAGGACGCGAAGTAGCATGGCCAGACATCAAGGCGATATCAGCACCGCGGCGCTTCGGATGAAGTTGGACTCTATCGACTTCCTCCTGCCGACTGAACCACCACACGGATATCCCAAGCACAAAGCCAAACAAATCAATAGACACCTCGACAACGCCTACAGTCTCGTAGTACAGGCCAACGCCGAGGTAGCGAAGGCTCTGAAGATACTGAGAAGCATATGATAGACTCATTCCTGTCGAACTTCTTCAAATGTCCACGTATGAAAAATACGAGAGGAGTTACCCTATGAAGATTAGCTTAGTGGATCTTGCCAATACGACAATCGAAGGGACTGCAGAGGAGTTAGCAGAGCTGCTTATGCTCATCGGTAAGCGAGAAGCTGCTATTCGATCCAACCTCGGTAGTATTATCGAAACTCTGCGGAAGGAGAATCATGACCTCCGATATCAATTGGAGAAAGACATACCTATCGTCGAGGCTATTCAGAGCGCCTCTAACGAATTCCAATTCGCTGGCGATCCCCTCGTGACTGTCTCGCTACCGCCGGAGGCACCGAAGCCATGAGCGATTCTCCCGAAATGGACAAGCTCAAGGCGCAGCTGTTTGCCGATACCCCTGGAGGTACCTTCGAGTCGTCTTCTGCGCGCGTCAGGCTAGCTACAGTCAAGGTCTTTCTCCAGCTTATGCTGGTGCATGGGAAGGATACTCAGGATTTCAGGGTTGCGATCAATCTACTACTCAATAAGTTGGAGGACATCTAATGGCCACAGCCATCTTCTTTCTCGCCCTTTCACTCTATGAGTCAATACTGAAGGCTCAGGATAAGTGGGATCATAGGACTTTCATGAAAGAAGCAAGATCTCTCCCCTACTGGTTCCTGTTCTTCGTAGCCTACGATCTCATCAGTCTGGCCACGTGATCGAGCCTCGGTGCTTTTACTGCAAGACTCCGTATCGCTGGGACGATATGGGTATTGGAGCTTGGGTAGTACAGTGTTCATGCATTCTCGTATTCACAACTACAGGAACTCACGATGACCAAGAGAGACGAGAGACTGAAGGATTACCAGAACTACCAACACGCGAGCCATGGCCAGCTGATGGATCTGACTAGATCTCTCATCTCTATGCCTTATGGAGACCTCGTCAAGCTCCATAAGAAGAAAGCAGAGGAGCTTGGAGCCACGTCTCCATCGGTAGTCTTCATGCGCGCGGTACTATTTATGCGATTGGCATACAAACTGGAGTTAAAATCATGATCGAGGTTAGAAACTATAGCAGAATCGAGGACGACACTGAAGTGGTGGCACTCATGCCATCGGTCGATACCGCAGTCGAGTGGATACGAGCGCAGATGGACCTAGGTCTTCTGCTGGAAGGAGATTACTACTGCGTCGATGAGAAGGGTCTTCGCACGTATCTAACAAGCGAGGGACCAGTAGGACGATACTTCATCACAGTCGAGGAAGTACTCTTGATTGGTCGTCTGGTGCAAGCTGTACTTAGTAGACGAGCGCCTGCCACTGCCGACGCTGTCGCGGCTTCTCTGAAGGAGAAGTTCGGCTGGGGAACGAATGAAGCCCGACCTTAAGAACGTCAGGCCACTTAGCCTCGCTCAGATGCATGAGCGCAGACATCTGCGTGAACTTGGCAAGAAACCACCAACAAGGCCGAAACCGCGCAAGAAAAACAAGAGAGGGAGGCCCAAGAAGAACAAGAAGACGGTAGTCGCCTCTATCTCGATCAGACCAGAGCTTAAGCAGCGGGCTGAGTGGGAGATCGGGCAGGGTAATTTCAGTCTAGCTGTGGTGCGAGCACTGACGCAGGCGTTAATCGAGATCGACCGAGCCAGAGCCTATAGTCCGGACGAGGATTAGCGCTGGAGTTCCAGTCGGTCTATACTCTTCGAAGAGGTAACAAGAATGAAAGATCGAGTCACGTCGATAGCCCTCAAGCTCTGCGCGGGGCGCACGACCTTAAACGGAGACGAATTCATCGCACTTCTCCACGAGCTGATTGAGGCTTCGGCTTATACCACGGTCGGATCAAAGATCGTATCTGCTATTATCCCTCTGGAGGAGCTTCCGCCTCAGGTGCATCCAATGCGCACGCCCGAACAAGCCATGGAGGTATTCCGCAAGAACCATCCAGATATGTTCCACGAGGACGGTACTCGCAAACCCATCACAACGGCTTGGATACCGAGAACTGGGCTATCGAAAGAAACCATCAGTCCACAGCCTCTGGGCCGAGAACGAGATTATGTGAAGGGTGGACTTAAGATCAATGATGAGGGGAAAGACTCCATACGTCGGCGCTATCGACAGGCCAAGCTCACCGGCAACGGACGAGTCGAGAGAGGCTGGGCCAAGCAAGTAGCCCGTGAGTATGACGTTAGTACCTCACTGATCTACAATATCGTCTACTCAGATCCATTATACGTAGCTGTCCCAAGGGAATGATTATATCTGTTTACTCGGTGCTGCCAAGTACGCTACTCTATACCCTGTCGTTAACCGAGGATAATGAAAATGAGCGTTAGACCTAAGGCCGATTCGTTTCTGGGCTGGGCCTATCGCCCGGACGACGATACTAGGACCGCTCTCAGCCGAGGAAGGACAAAGCTCAAGGACCACCCGGAACTCGGAGCTGACCGTCCGCACCAAGGTGGTAGCGGGAATTTGGCAGAGGCACTAGTCGCGGCTCGCAAGGCCGAGGACAGACGCCGGTTTGGAAAGAGGAGAAGACGCATGGCGAAGCAAGTTTCACCGTCCAAGAAAAAGACGGTGGTCAAGGAGTCCAAGGGCAATGGGAAATTGATTCCATTGAAGGCGATCTGCGCACAGATGGAACTCGATCCGAAAGCGACGCGAGTGAAACTCCGACGACTGATCGCGAACGGCAAGCTCAAGTTTCATGAACTCAGCGCTCGTTGGGAGTTCACTAAGGAACAGGCCAGAGAGGTCAGAGGAGTTCTCGAATGAAAGCGAAACACTGGAGGAAAGGCAGGGCTCTGGGGAGCTTCGACGCCGAGGGTAGGAGAATTGAAGAAAGAACCTTTCCTTCCATCAACGCCGCAAAGCGTGAAAGCCGCGTTCTCCAGGGCTCGGCCCCGGGGTCAAGGGCTACTCGTAGTCATTCGCTAACAGGTCTTGCCGGGCGCCGGTAAGGGTGTCCTTTCAATGAGAGGACGCACCCGGCAGGAGGGCCGTCTCGGGAGAGATTCCGGGGCGGTCTTTTTTTGACTATCGCCGTAATCACTAGCTTCAAACGGCGTATACTTAAAGACGCGCCGACGCGAGCGCGATAAACGAAAGAGACATCACAATGAAAACTGGAGACGAACTTCCTAATGGTGCTATCGTTCTACTCGAACGAAGCGGAGTGATCCTCGCGATCAACAACTGCGGGAACGACGACGAGTACGTGACCTGGGAATGGGATGGCAAGAATCCAGCTTCAACGAGCTGGGGCCACTATCATCGCTCGCTTGAAGCGGCCGCCTATGACTTCGAAAGTCGCTTTGTAAGGAAGGAGAAGCGCAATGCTAAGACGAACGTGGGAAACGGTTGACAAGTACGACATCCACAAAAGCCTGATCTTCTGGGGGATTGTACTCTGGCCGTGGTATAGTCGATGGCTCTGACGAAAGCCAAAGAACGAGGATGGCTGATTATCCTCCGCGCTGATCTCGATTACAAGGCGGATGGCGGGGAGGACGAAGCCTGGACATGTATCTTTAGATCGCTCGACCGAGCGAAGGAGGACTGCAAACAGTATCTAAGAGATCGAATCAGCGACGGGGACGAGCTGGAGACTGACGAGATCGAATGGGCCGAGGATCGTTTGTCGGACTCAAAGAGAAAGGTGTACTACGGTCGGCCCAAGGCCATAGATGACTACTTCCAAGTCTATCAAGTCTATATCGAATAACAGAACCAGGAGACATCAATGAAGACGACAGAGATCAAGCCCCTTGACCTTTCCATTTTCAAAGACTTCAAGTTTGTTCCGGCGGTAGGCGACTATCACGACAAACAAGTCTGCATCATGTCAGCGCTGTACCTAGCCACACAGATCGCTCTTGGAAAGACCACTCTCGAAGACGCCATTCTCTCCCGCGATGAACGCGACGAAATCGAGGGTGAAACTGGGCAGGATGTCAAGCGTTTCTACGCCACGGATCAAGTCGATTGCGTATCGGGATACATTCGAGACGTCTGTATCAGTCGAAATGACGAGAATGTCGGTGTCGACAAGCGGAAGGAGTGGGCGCTCTCGATGATGCCCAAGATCGTCGATACCTACCGAGGCCAGAAGTTCGAGGAGAGGATTAGCTATATCGCAAACCGATTCGACGCCTTCAACTTCCTCGTTAAATACAAGCCGAAGCTCGAACAGCTCGTTGCCTCGTCGCCTCCCAATTCGAAGCTTGGAAGACGTTGGAGATCGGATCTACGGGAGACAGAGTCGCTTCTCGCTCTCCGCGAGGAGGGTGGTTTCTCTCCCGACCCTCTTGACGATTCATGGTCTACCTCTCTTCGACTCGCATTCGAAGACGCCAAGATCGAAGCGATGGCCGCGTTCAGTCATGCCGAGCGTGATAGACGCGATCGGAGCAACGCCGCGCGTCGAGCGAAGAGATCACGGATTTCCAAAGGAGCATCACGATGAAACTCTTCACTCAAATCAATAAGTGCACAGAATGTGTACCGTCTTGCGGAGTCTGGTTCTCTGAGCCGGCCGATCTGACTTCAACGAGTACGTTATTGAGAGCCTTAGCGGTAGACAAGGGCTATCTCGTTATGTCGGATGCACTTCCAACTTCAGAGACTCCTCATCTTCTCATGGAAGAGACGCGCATTCCCGAGATCGCGGAGGACTCCTGCCACGTCTGGGTGTATCGAATCGGGAGGATGTGGAAACAGGGGTACCGCTTCATTTACTTCAGCGAGACTCGGCCTCCGGATGCAGAGGAATTCGAGAAGGAGATGTTCGACGAGGATGGGCCATGAGAACTCTACTGTTCTTGATATCACTACTGACCGCCTGCACGCCGGGGCCGGTTGAGAACAGAAACCGCGAAGGCTTCTCAACGAGCTGCGACGATGCGCTAGAGATAGAAAAGGACTACATGGCCTGTGCGGAGCACGACTACCTTTGCGCTCGTCAGGTTCGGTACGCTCGCAAGACGCTGGAGGACTGCTGACATCACTTTCGGCTACTGGAACAAGCTCAATCATAAGGAGACATATCATGGGTACTTTAATAGTTCTACTGTTCATCGCTATCGTCCTCGCGTTCGTGCTCTTTCTTACCCGACCGCGACGCAAGAAGACACTCGCTCGGCCCGCGGTCGTCATCAAGAAACCGGCACCTTCTTACTACGACTACGACACTGACAGCCCTATCCCGGATAACATGGGTAAGGTATCTCGATACAATACAGAAAACGTCGGCGGGACGACTAACGAGAAAAACCATGACAAACCGAATTGACGTTCTAGACCACGGCTTTGTCCGACTTGTCTCTTACACGCAGCCCATCCCTCTTGGGGAAGCATTCGATAAAGGCCGACACGTTGGGCTGACCGATGCTGGCTGGACTGGAGACCTGGAGATTGTTCGCAATGCGCGGACCTCATACAACGCTGACTGGCGAAAGGAAGCTATCTATGACGCAGAGCCGGGTCGAGAAGGGATAGCAGATGCAGCGAAAGCAAAAGACGCGAAGCTCATTCATTATCTCTGGAGACATCGACATACCACTCCATTCGAGGCGATGGTCTTTACGTTCGAGGTGCAGGCTCCAATCTTCGTCTTCAGGCAGTGGCACAGGCACCGGACGTGGTCGTACAACGAGGTGTCAGCTCGATACACCGAGCTACCCGATCTTTTCTATATCCCTGCGATTGACCAGATTCGTCCACAGTCGAAAACGAACAAGCAAGGTCGGGCGATGGACGAGACCATCGTTGAAGCCGGCTTGGTCCAGCGCGAGATGAAGGGGATGTGTGATGCGGCAAGAGCGAGTTATGTCATGCTCTTGAACTCTGGCGTAGCAAGAGAGCTGGCGCGCCTCGTTCTGCCAGTGAACACATACAGCCGGATGTTCGCGACCGTCGATCTTCGGAACCTCTTCCATTTTCTGGAACTAAGACTTGACGAGCACGCCCAATTTGAGATCAGGGTATACGCGGAAGCTCTCCTCCGGTTAATCGAACCTATTGTTCCCATAGCGGTCGAAGCCTTCCGACAATCTCTGAAGAAGGAGTAAACCACCATTCTCAGATACGTTATAATAGAGTACGGGCTAACGCGAGCCCGGATGAAAGGAGACCAAAAGTGAAAACGAGAAAGAAGGCCAAAGAGAGGCTCTGCCTCGATCTAATCCAGATCAAGCCCAAGCGGGCCGAGTTGGCCCGGATGGTCGTAAACCTCGACACGACGCTTGGGGACATGCAGAATGCCGAAAACCTGCTCAACAAGATCGCCGGTCCGAAGCAGAAGTTCGAGCTGAAGCCGGTCTGGGAGAAGCTCGATGCTTGACAAAGAAAGCATAATACGCGAGGCGTTCAACGCTCTCCGCAATCCAGCCAGCGATCCAGGTGGATTTGGCCGAGGTTTCGTTCTCACAACCCTTGAGGTCAACGGACAAGGACGATGGGTCATTGCTGCGGAGATCGAGGGCACTATCATACCTCTTTTCTTCGCGCTAGTTCCCGGTGACCGCGTAAAGATAGATGAGGTGGATCGAATAGTCGGTGAAGGAATCGGACCGGGAGTACCAACCTCATGAGAACGATCCCTCTCAAAGAGTTCTATATCGCATGTCGTGCGGATAACGGGATTCGCGACTCGATCCGACTGACCGCGGAGTATCGAGGTATCACTCGCGAAGAGGTTTGCGAGGCGCTGGATCTGGACGAGAAGTTCGCTCAGCCTCACAACGGGTTAGAAGCTGCAGGATACAAGAGGTGGAAACAATGACGATGTTTAAAGTAGGGGATCGAGTCAGAGTCAAGAAGAACTATCGAAACTTTTACGATGGAGTAACCGATGGAATCGTGAGAAGAGTTCTCCTTGGAGGAACCGCACTGAAAGTCGAGTTCGCGTCGAGTAACCGACGTGAGCCGGCCGAGCGTTGGGTCGATGCGTCCCACCTGGAGGAGGGGAAGTGAGTGACGAAGTATTCAACGTCGTTCAGTTCTTCGAGGATGGAACTTCCGAGTATGTCCGGCGCAGAGTATCAGCCGTAGAAGCCATAGACGTGGCTAAACACTATACTCGGTCAGTGGCCGCGTGGCTCGGAGTAGTTAACCGAGTCATCGTCACCGACATGGGTGACCTAACGTGCTTCGAGTGGATTCGTGGAAAGGGGATTACTCCTCCAAAGGTGGAGCTATGAAACTCGGTAGACCCATGCTCGCGATGCGAAAGCCTCCAGAAGAAGTCACGTACCCTTTGCTCGGATCGTTCAAGCTCGATGGATTCCGGGCGCTTGTTGGACATGATATTGAACTCTATACTCGGAAACTCAAGCTCGTGCGGAACCGCTTCACACAAAGTCTATTCGGACAGAGAGAGTTGCTGGGGTTCGACGGGGAATTGATCGTCGGGCATCCGACGGCGCGTGGAGTATTCCAGCGAACGTCGAGTGGAGTGACGAGCTTCGACGGAGAACCGGATGTCAAATTCCACGTCTTTGATCTCTGGAATAGACCAGAGCATCCTTTCGCGATACGTTACCGCGAGCTGGAGCGGCGCGTGGCTGACTTAGACGACGAGCGGATCGTTGTCGTCAAGCACTTTCGCGTCGAGGACCAGCGGGCAATGGAGGAGCTTGAGGCCGAGGCTCTGAGCATGCACTACGAGGGGCTTATCCTTCGAACGCGCGACGGACTCTACAAGAACAATCGCTGCGCGAAGGGAACGCCGTGGATGTGGAAGCTGAAGAGATTCAAGGACGACGAGATGATTGTGACGGGGTATGAGCTGGAGATGGAAAATCGGAATCCCAAGAAGAAGAACGAGCTGGGTCTTTCCAAGCGTTCCTCGCACAAGGCCAATAAGGTAGAGAAGAGGGGCGTCGTCGGAGTCCTGCTTGGGAAGGACGTGAAGACGGGACAGGACGTGCGAGTCGGATCGGGGATGACCCGAGCGCAGAAGGAGCTGTTCTACGAACTCTTCCAGTCGGGCGGGATGAATGGAGAGTTCGTCAAGTACAAACACTTCGAGCAGAGCGGCGTCAAGGATAAGCGGCGACATGCGATCTTCTTGGGGTTCCGGGACACGGATGATCTATGAGCTATCGACTCTTCATCACATTCATGTTCTGGCTTAACTTGACACTGCTCGTGGGATTCATCCTTGGAGAAGCTCCAGTTGGATACGTGATTTTCTACGCGGCTTGCGGAGCTTTCTGGTATTGGAGACTAAAGACATGGCGCGACGAGTCCAAAGGTTCAAAGCTCGACCGTTGATCGACGCGATGCGCCGGCTCTATAACTCTGGAGTGAAGCTTCCATCCTTTACAGTCGGGGACGTTCGAGTCGCCTTCGATCCGCTAACCGGTCGCCTGTTCGCTTCGTACGCGGACGAGAGAATCGGAACGATCAAGACCAGTGGGTTGTTCGAGCCGGCTGAGGGTTCTCGACTTATGACGCATAAGGTACTGCGTAAGATCGTGGAGAACCCGCTGGAAGCTGCCGTAGCTGGGACCCTTCTTGGAGACTGTGCTCGTTGTGCTATTTGTAGAATCCCGCTCGGCCGCGAAGATCGAGCGCGCGGGATCGGAGCCAAGTGCTGGGAACGTACGCAACTATATCGGCTAAGGAGAGTTGAAAAGAGGACTACTGTTGGAGACCGAGGTTCGAGTAAGCTAAGACCGCGCCGGAAGTTCGGCGTATAACATTAACAACGGAGACTACAATGGCTGAGAAAGGCAAAAAGACCACCGGAAAGAACGTGACCTACGAGGTCAGCGAAAAGAACGTCCTCACGATCACCGTCGATCTGAACAAGGACAGCGGGAAGTCGAAGTCAGGGAAGACTACGCTGATCGGATCGACCAACGGGAACACGAAGATCACTGACGCGAAGGACAACGAAGTGATCATGGGACTCAACGTCTACTGCTACGGTGACGATGACGAGTAATCCGTTCGTTGAGAGTTTGTCTCTATCCAACGGCGGAGGTTGGCCGGCACCTAGTCCGGAACTGGCATCGGAAACAGTTCGCGTCTGAATCCGAGATACTGGGAACAGCGGGGTCTTCGGACCCCGTTGCTTTTGGAGGAAGTTATGCGAGAGAATAAAAAGGTGACAGACTATTGGATGAACTTCTATGTCGAGAGAAGTCACTGTAGTCTCTGTGGAAACAGTGGAACAATTGATACTCGAAGTGTTCATACTCCAGCAGCGATTCCAGTTGGAAGACTCAACTGGTGTATCTGTCCAAACGGACAGAGGCTGCGAGCCCAGGCGGGGGGACTCGGGCCGGAGAAGTTGTATGGGGCTTAAAGCTGGACCTTACAAAACAGCGAAGGAAGCCAGGACCGCTTTGGTCGAAGCCGGATATCGCGATTTGATCCAGACTGGGATTCGTCCCAGGAAGTGGATACATCCGGATAAGAGTTATGAATTCGCTATTCGAATACTCAACTCCGGCCGAGCGAAGATAGTCAAGTACCCCGATCTCAGGCGTCTAGAATATCAAACTACCTCCGACGCCGAACGTCAAGGTCAGGGACTTAGACTCGATCTAAAGCGCTCGATCCGGAAGCGGCCTAGAGCCTAGGCGCGGCGCGGGTCTCCGGCCGAGCGTACGGTCCTATACGCTCGCGTTCGTACCCCGGAGGCGGGGTAGGGTACGGGGTCCGGGGATCGCCGCGCCTAAGCTAGCGTATTACGCGGAGCGAGAGGTGTCAGAAACGCGATCTCGGCCCCTGACTTTAGTTAAGAGCCCAATAACACTCGACCTCTGAATCCTCGCCAGCTCCGATGAGTTGAGCCTCTACGAGCTGGTCGAGTATCTCGGAGAACTCACGTCCCTGGAGATGTCGGCAGAGCTTCTGGAGAACCGAGTGTGGCATGAGGCCACGCTTCATTAATTCTTTGTATTTGAGCCCGGCTCGATTGAGATACTTCTGGGGAGTTCGGATGTAACGCTCGACGGTTTTAGACTCACGCTCGCGGAAAGTCCTTGATGTCGACTCGCCGATCCTCGCGGTCCAGCAAGCAATGCCCCAGCGGACTAAAGCGATGGACCACTCCCCAATCTCTCTCGATATAACAGGCCGTTTCGGATTGACTCCCACCGCCGCGATCCCGGCCACGATCAAAGCGTTCTGATTCGCGCGGCCCCAGATCTCATTGTCGCCCTCAGCCGTAGCATGGAGTCGGGACTCTTCATCGAAGTCGCGGAAGCGTGCGAACACAGCCATCGACTCGAAGGGTATCTCCATTGGGAAGTGTTTCGGATCGAGTTCTCTCATTATCTTGACCTTAGCTTGAACCGAGGAGGGAAACACATCGTTCCGCTCCATGTTCGCTTTCGGAGTACCATCACCCGAGTCGAATAAGATGAACCGATTCAGAAGACCCATTGCTAGGTCCGAGGTCGTCACCGAGTCGATCAACTGCGTAGGCTGTGCGGCTGCCATGAGAGATAACCAAGGTCGTTCGAGTGCCGGTATCTCAGTCTTGCGGCCAGGGAACGCGGGCACATGAGCGTTCGCTCGACCGTATAATGCTAGAAGCCACGTTACGATCTGATAGTCGAATGACGAGGGATTCTTCGTCGCCTTCAATCGTCGTGCCGCCTCGTCCCAGAGCCAGCAAGCCATGCCCGGAGGCTCCCCTAGCTTGTCGAGCAGAGCGTAATACGATTGAAACCCCTGGAAAACCGACCCGCCCATCTTCGTCATCGCCGCAAACTCGTATACGCTATCAAGCGCGGAGCCTTTTCCAGCGGCCGTAGGCGCAAGAAGCATAAAGTATGGCTGAAGAGGCGTCGCCCACCCCTGAACGACGTACTTATTACACGAAGCCAAGGCCGTGCACATCAGCCCGACACCGATATCGAAGGATGGTTGCATCAGGTAAGAACGCTTCGAAGCCCACTTCGCTATCTCACCCACCATGCCTGGCGCGTCGAGGAGTGCCTTGTCCAGTGGAGGAATCGTAACTTGAACTTCACCTTCGACTAGCTGAGGCGGAGACATGAAATTCTTCGGAGGAGTCAGCCATTCGCGTAGCGTCTTGACTATCTCACCGGGGAGGAACTGCGATAAGATTCGCCAGCCCGCGATTCGGTCGCCCTTCTTGAAATGTTCGATGGTATTCTTGACCGTGAGTTTCCGATCTCCGGGTTCGTCGTCATCGTCGAGACACTTGAGGAAAGCTCCCATAAAGAGTCCGGTGTCTTCCTCGTTCCAGCCACTCCACATAAGACCGCCGGTTAGTGAGTGGATAAAGTCATGACGTCCACCCTCTGTCGGGAAGTTGCGGAGTAGAACCGCGGCAGCGGATACTCGATTCACGTAGCGTTCGAGTTCGGCCTTGCCTAGTGAAGTAAACGGCACGTCGTTATTGATCTCGTAGCGTTCATTATCAGGGTGGAGGGATGGTGGGAGTACTGACTGCGATCCGGTTGATCGAATCTCTACAACCTTCTCTCGATCTATAACCTTGCCAAGCGAAACCGCGCCCTTGACTCGATATAGATAATGAGTGGAAGGTCTACTCCTGCGTCCATAGGTGAATGTCTCTGGAAGGTAATGTTCCGCGAATGTAGCGGCTTCGTCCCAGTCAAGATCAACGTCTACGATCCAACCACTAGGCTCTCCCCAGAGTCCGCCGAGGTTGTCTCCTGGCTTAAAGAACTTGGACAGAGTTTTTTCAGTTACGCGGAGGGTATTCCAACCTTTTCCTCCGTTGGGTACTTTAGTTCCTCCCCCTAGAGGTACGGGGAGAATCCCTATCTCTAGCCAGCTGCGGGCCGCGCCTACAGCGTCGAGTTTACGTTGCTTCCGCAATCCGGTATTCTTCATTCGTCTTCTCTGACAATCCAACTGTCATTAGGGCGGCCCTAACCCGGCCGCTCTCTTTTTGGGAGGCGTGACTTAACAGTCACTTTCAGATTCCCAACCGCCGCAGCGGAACGCTAAGCTTACGCCTCGACGATTACAAAAACGAACTGCGGAGACAGACAATGCCGTTGCTTATTCTCGAAGGCCCGGACGGTTCGGGTAAGACTACTCTTGCTGCCAAGCTTCTCAAGGGAACGGGCCACCCGACTCTCTTAATAAAGCGATCCGGCCCACCTGGCGATATCGAGACTCTCCAGTTCCAAGCTCGCTGGATAGCCAACCAAGCGAAACAGGGACTCAATATCATCGCCGATAGACATCCTCTGATCTCTGAGGCGATTTACGCTCCCGTAGTCCGTAAAGTTTCACCTCCTCCTTGGAGCCTCCAAGATGTTATAGGAGCGATGAAGGACAAGGACCTTCTTTTGATCTACTGTCGTCCTGATTACCTGACGATGCAGATGGGATCGACGAAGGAGAAGCAGATGGATGGAGTTCATACCTATTTCCGAGAGCTGGTTGCGGAATACGATGACTGGATGAATCTACTCGAAGGATACGGAGTACCATTCTATAGACACGACTATACCACGGATCCAGACTGCTTTCAGGCCGTCGATTTGGTCCGTAGCTTCTGGGAGAAAAAGCGATGAGCGACCGATTAGAAATGATCTTCGAACACAAGCGGAAATCCAGCGCTCACTTCCGCGCGGTACAGCAGAAACATGGGCTTGTCCCGACTCCAGATCTCATGGTAGCCGACCCAGGTACCCGCGAGGGGACCCACGAATTGCACAAGGGTCTTCACTGGATCAACCTCGAACTATCGGAGTTCATCGGTGCGAGTCCGACCGAGCGCCCAGAGGAGCTAGCCGATGTACTTCATTTTCTGATCGAGTTCTGTATCCTCGCCGGGATTGACCATACGATAATTCCAACAGAAGGATACCGTGTAGAAGCAGACCGATTGGACGTCATGCTCGAAGCCTCGGATAATGACCCTTTTGTCTTCTCCGACCCAATCATGAATGCTCGCTTCACAATTCTTCAGGCTCTTCAGGTTGCTGACGTACTGAAGAACAAACCTTGGAAGCAGACTCTCAGAAAGCTCGACCGACCAGAGTTCGATACTCGGGTCAAAGGGCTGTTTTACTGGATAGGTGCCACAGTACGGACGGCTGGGCTCTCGGCTCAGGAACTATTCGACCAGTTCGAGCGAAAGGAAAAGATCAATTACGAAAGAGTTGACTCCGGAGTCTGACATGGAGCGTGTACATGCCGCCAAGCAGGCAATCGAGAGTGCTCCGACTGTCACTCGCGAACTACTGGTCGAGTACGGGCGAGCTTTGAACGAGGAAATCATACGAAGACAGGGAATCGTTTATTCTGTCCGGGACGAGCATGAGCGCATGATCAAGACCCTCATTACTCAATACGACGGCATCGCCGCGATCCTCGGACTCTTCCCAAGGAATGATCAATGTTGACTAGGCTCGTTAGACATCTGATTCGCTCCGAGCCGACGTTCCGCGGCGGTCTTTATAAGCTATTCAATGGACTAACATGGACAGAGAAAAGCCTCCCGAAAATCAGCTACGACAACCTGGGTTACGGAAAGAACAAGGACGGCCTGCTCCGGAAGAATTACATAAACGAGGAGGAGCTGGATCGGGTAGATTCCATCCTCAAGAAGAGAGCTGGAGGCCGGGGCCACCATATGACTTCTGTGGCGCTCTCTTTCAGAGGCGAGAAGAAACATACTCGTTCGCAGGGATGGTGTTTATTATCCTTGGTAGTGAGTCGGATGAGACGGCCGGCGATGGAGACGGTAGAAATTCACTACCGCTCGACCGAGGCGATCCTCAAGTTCGGCGCTGACCTCGTACTCCTGAATTGGGTCTTCGAGCGCCTAAGCCTCAATCCGGACAAGATCACGTTTCGCTTCGCGAACATCCACGTCTCCGGAGTCTATCTCCCAACGCTAGTTCAGTTTTGGGAACAAGAAGAATTCATTCAGTTCGTTTACCGGAATGATCCCGATTTTTTCAAGCGAGGGCTTCGGTGGTGGTTAAGGTCCTCATATACTCGTGATCAGTGGTTTCCATTCAGTCCCGAGGAGGTTCAGCATAAGATAAATTGGGAGAGAGGAAACCCCGAGCAGGTGGTGAATTTAATTGAGCCGTTGTTTATAAAACACGGATATGATCTTCCAAAACTTCACCACAAAAAATCAACTTATGTAACAAGACGCAAGAAAAGCGTCGAGGAGGAATAGTGAAAATCTGTCTCATAGGTTCTACTCGATTCATGGAACAGTACGTCGAGGCCAATCGACGTCTGACTCTTGAAGGACATGTCGTCTATACCGTCGCGGCTATCTCGACGGCTTCGGGAGGAGAGTTACCCGAGGATCAGAAGATGGTTCTCGATCTAGTCCATCTTCGGAAGATCCAAGAATCGGATTGTGTGGCATTGATTTCGGACGAGACAGGCTACTACGGCTTCTCGACCAAGCGCGAGATGATCTGGGCTGGAATGATCGGAAAAGACCTGGCAATCTACGTTCCCGGTGATCCGCGAGCCAATCTGTTCGCTTACGTACCTCTTTTTGGGTCCAAGAAGATACTTGATATCCCAAGCATCGAGACTGTGGCTCAAGTCTGGGACCAAGTAAAGAATCCGAAACCTGAGGACCTCACCGAAACCTTCGGCCCACTCGATTCCGGAAACGGCGGCCCTCGAACTCTAATCGGAACACGAGGAGGTGAAGCATGAAACCCCTTTGTATCTATCATAGTAACTGCGCGGATGGCTTCGGCGCGGCATGGGTAGTTTGGAAACACTTCAAAGGCGAAGTGGACTTCTTTCCGGGAGTCTATCAACGTCCACCTCCGGATGCGAGGGGGCGTCACGTCATCTTCGTAGACTTCTGCTATAAGAGCGACGTGATGATCAAGCTATCCGAAACGACACGCTCGATTCTCGTCCTCGACCACCATAAGACAGCGATGGAGGACATGAGAGTCACGACTCCAGAGGACGAAGATCGGTACATCTTTTCAGTTCCAGTCGAAGCTTCTTTCTCGACTTACACTGGAGACTTTGAGTCTCCTTTACGAAATAGCCGAGATATCTGGGTCCTCTTTGACATGGAACGATCCGGGGCAGGAATTACCTGGGACTTCTTCAACCCAGGACAGCCCCGGCCGAAACTCATCGACCACATCGAGGATCGAGACCTCTGGCGCTGGGCTCTTCCTTTTACACGGGAGATTCAAGCCGCGGTGTTCAGCTATCCCTACGACTTCAACATTTGGGATGCGCTGATGCAATCAGAGGAAGCAGTGCTCGATGAACTCCGAATGGAAGGCGTGGGAATTGAGCGGAAGCACCACAAGGACATCGCGGAGCTAATCGAAGTCGTGACGAGGCCGATGCGGATTCGGATACCCAACCCTGCACTGGCCTATGACTATGTCGTCGTTCCGGTCGCGAATCTTCCATACACACTCACGTCGGACGCCGGGCATCTTCTGTGTGAGAGAGACTGGAACGGGAAAAGATGGAACGTGGAACCGAAGTTCCACCCATTTGCCGCCTGCTACTGGGACATACCAGAGGGCCGCGTGTTCAGTCTGCGGAGCCGTGCCGACGGCGCGGATGTAGGAGCTATCGCAGTACTCCATGGGGGTGGAGGTCACGCTCACGCCGCAGGATTCCGTGTACCGTATGACCGTCTCTACGAGTTCGAGCCATGAGCTTCATCCCACATATGCCCTGTCCAACTTGTGACAGACTAAGGACCGAGCGCGACGAGGCTCGACGCCGATTAGCAAGGATCAATTTTCTCTTGACGAAGCGCCACGAAAAGTATGCTTCCCCCGAGATAGGGATGGGCATCGTGATTGCAACCCTGGAACAAATTACCGAGATAGCTGGAGAGAAACCATGAAAATCTACCTAGAACATAACGAAATCATCAGAGCTATCAGTCTGTATATTCGCGAGGTCTACGGTCCAGCAGCGATAAGTACCTTAAACATTACCGCAATCAGACCCGGAGACAAGATCGGCGGCTACAGTGGTCCTCCCGCATATCAACTCGAAGCCGACATTACAATGCCTGAGCCAAAGAGTGAACTATGAGAATTGTAATCACGGGCTCGCCTCTGGCGGGAAAGACAACACTCGCTGGTATAATTGCAAAGATCACCGGGGTTCCAGTCTTTCATACCGACGATGTAAAGGACCTGGAATGGAGCGAAGCTAGTCAGGCGGTCAGTGGTTGGCTCGCTCGCGAAGGTTCCTGGATTATCGAAGGAGTCACGGTTCCTCGCGCACTTCGGAAATGGCAGATGAATCATCCGGACGAGCCCCCGCCCCTTGACTGGTTCATCTACTTGCCGAAGCCTAGATCGTTTCTGGGAATCGGGCAGGAGACCATGAGGAAACAGATTCACGGCCTAGCAGAGACTCAAAAAGATTGGATTGGGGAAAGGTGGATCGAGCTATGAACCATGTAATTATGATATTCCCCCTACAAGTTCTAGAGGTTGAGCCTCCTGATGGTCTTCCTCATGCTACGGTTTGGATTCCAATAGACTCTCTCGTTCTTCATCTCGGTACTGTACCGGGGACTGAGGTAATCGCGGTCTATGCGTTGGCAGAGCCTCCTCCAAAAGCCCCAAGTGGCTTGGAACTTCCCTACGCTCCTACGAAGGTCAAGAACTTGGAATTTATCGTAACAGCTCCAGGCAGTCGGATTCCGCGAGGTTACAAGTTCCGAGCGCCGGTTCGGACCAAGGAAGGCGAGTTGATTTTCCTTTTCGAGAAAGAGACCACGGGATTACTGCTCGTTCCAAGGGGACAAGGATGAAAATCTATCCGAACTTCGCTTCAGCCGTTACAGCAGTTGGAGATCTGATGAGAGATGCCTCGGTCGAGGTTCGAGGTACTCGCTGGCAGTCCACTGACGTCTCGAAGAAACCAGAGATGCGAATGCGCGAGGTCCTTAACTGCTCCTTCCGGGTGTCGACCGGCTGGATCGAGAATCTCGATAAGTACCGTGAGGATATCAAACCAAATCTCCCGTGGGCTGATGATCACTTCCTCGAACGAGTCAGCGGAGAGCCACTCAACCCTGGAGAACAGTGGAAAAACTGGCCCTGGGCTCTTTCAGCCGACAAGTTTCGCACTGAGGGAAAAAAGTTCAGTCATAGCTACATGGAACGGTACTGGCCTAAGTTCGCTGGCTATAGTGACGAGAATCGAGCCGAGGCTAAAAAAGTTGAGAAAGAATGGCCAGGGGCTCTCATGCCCAACCATGGAATTCGCTACAATTACGGAGACTTGAACGATGTCGTCAGTCATTTACTGGCAGATCCACTTACCCGCCAAGCGTATCTTCCTGTCTGGTTCCCGGAGGACACAGGAGTCGTCCATGGCGAGCGCGTACCATGTAGCTTGGGCTATCACTGGATTCAAAGAAACGGATATCTGCACGCGACCTACTACATTAGGTCATGCGATTTCTACCGGCACTTCCGAGACGACCTTTACCTCACAGTCCGGCTCTGGCTCTGGCTCCTAGATCAGCTCCGAGAGCGGGAACCGATCGTAGACGAGAATCATCAACCTCAGGACTCTTTCTGGCACCAGATCCGGCTCGGACTCTTTACCTTTCATTGTGTTAGCATGCATGTCTTTGTGAATGATTGGAATACTCTGTACGGACCAAAGCCATGAGTATCGAGGTATGGGACGACTTCGTCACGACTAAGCTATGTCCAGGAAGCGGGACATATCGTCACGTCAGAGTCGCGTCGTTCGACCCCTGCCTGACCTTAGACGAGTTCAAACAATTCATCGAGCAACGCTGGCCCGGTCCAAAATTCTGGAGAAGGAGACCGCAGGTCGAAGAGGTCCGTGACTTCGAATGTAACGCAGCATTTATCTGGTTCTTTGCTCGATTCTCGATGGAGGTTCCGAATGGAACGAATCAGTAGAGATCGTTTGCTCATGGATGTCGCGCTTCTTTTCAAGGAGCGTTCGACGTGTCTGCGTCGTAAGGTCGGCGCAGTTCTGGCTCGTGAAGGCCGAATCCTTTCGACTGGCTACGGGGGCGCGCCAGCGGGTGTCGAACACTGCTCGACGGAGAACTGCACCCCCGATAGACCATGCTTGAGAACGATCCATGCCGAAGCCAATGCAATTGCCTGGGCCGCTCGATCCGGAATTGCCACCGTAGCCTCAACCCTCTACACAACTGCCAGTCCTTGTATCGAGTGCGCGAAACTCCTGATCAATGCAGGAATCTGGAGAGTTGTCTATAGCGAAGAGTATCGGGACACAACTCCAATCCTCCTCCTTGAAAGTGTTGGAATCGTAGTGGATCGACATGGCTAGTTTGTGTCCTGCCTGCCAGAAGTGTGGATTATACAAAACTACCACGGGAACAGTTTGTCTTGCCGGAGAGGGACCAAAGAATGCGAAGATTATGGTTGTCGGGGAAGCGCCTGGCCGCGAGGAAGAAAAGACAGGACGCCCGTTCATGGGCGCGTCTGGAAAGTTACTACGGGAAGCGTTACGCAAAAACAATCTCGATTCGGTCTTTATCACAAATACTGTCCGCTGTAGACCACCTGATAATCGAAAGCCTACGGCAGCGGAAACGAAAGCGTGCCGGGAATACCTAGACTATGAAATCGAAAGGATCAAACCGAAGATCGTCGTGGCTCTCGGAGCTACGCCGACTAAGGTTCTCTTCAAAGGCAAAGCAAAAGTCTCGCAACACCACGGGACGATCATTGATGATGCGTCCAAGCAGTATCGAGGTTATGTCAGTTACCATCCGGCGGCGATGCTCTACGACCCAGGGATTGAACATACGTTTAATGCCGATATTGCCCGTCTGGGACGGACTCTCAGAAATGAACTTCCCAGTACGGACGTTAAGTGGAGCATCGTTCGACGGGGTAATGTTGCGCAGTTCATCCATGAGTTCACCGCTTCCCCCATATTCTCATTCGATCTTGAAACTTCAGGACTTTTCCCACATGATGCGAAAGGCTGGATCAACTGCATCGGGATTGGCCTACCTGAAAAGACATGGGTTATTCCGATCATGGCACCGGGGTTTTATCCGTCGCGTAAAGACCCAAAGAACAAGAAAAACAAGAAGAAACATTACTATAGAGGATCGCCTTGGAGTCGTGGAGATGCTCTAAAGTTCCTTATCCGGTTCCTGATCCATATCCAGAAGAAGACCGAGAAGATTGGCGTAGCTCAAAACGGGAAGTTCGACAATCTCTGGCTAGCTCGATATATCGGCAAGCGATTTAAGATTCATTTCGATACGATGCTTGCGAGCCACACGCTTGACGAAAATACTGACAACGACTTGAAGTCGAACGCTCGTCAGGAGTTAGACGCGCCCGAGTATGATCTAACGACGGCAGAGAAGAAAGGCAACTGCGATCCGTTTAAGCTCTACCAGTATAATGCTAGAGACTGCGGATATACGCTCCGTCTAAAAAAGGTATTCCATCGCAGACTCAAACAAGAGCCTGAGCTAGAGCGCCTCTTTTTCAGATTGGTGATGCCAGCCGCCAGAGCGCTGGAAGATATCGAACTGGAAGGAAAGACCCTAGACATGGAAAAGTTCGAGGAGCTAGGACTCAGCCTTCGCTCGCGAGAAATCAATCTCGTCGCCAAGCTACGTAAACTCATCGGCCATGAGATTAACTGGGACTCGCCGCAGCAGGTACGAAAGCTGCTCTATGACGACCTCGGGATGGAATGCACAGTCTTCACAAAGAAAGGCGCGAAGTCTACGGGCGAGGCCGCGATTATCGACCTCAAGGGAAAGCACCCCATCATCGACGCGATGATCGAATATCGTGAGGTCACGAAATTCTATCGTACCTATGTCAAGGGCTTTAGAGCAGTAATTGTCGATGGAAAACTCTATATCTCGTACAAGATCCATGGAACCCGGACTGGTCGTTATTCCTCCCGAATCCATTCGATTCCGCGCGATGGCTCGGTACGTAATCTCGTGGGAGCGCCTCCAGGCTGGAAGTTTATTCAAGCCGACATCTCTCAAGCCGAACTCCGAATCATCGCCCAAACCTCCTCCGACTTGGAGATGAGGAAGTGCTTCTTAGAAGGAATCGACATCCACTGGCGGACGCTCATGTTCGCTATCTCCGCCGGTTACATCAAGGGAGAGTATGCAAATCGAGTGATCGAGACCGTAGAACAAATCGACGGGGTCAACCTTCGAATCACTGAAGCGTGCGAGAGACTCTTGGAAGTTGGTCACGAAGCGGCTATCAGAATCTGGCCGGGTTGGAAAGAAGGTCGAAAGAAAGCAAAAGCTATCAATTTTGGCTACGTCTACGGCATGTACGAAAAGAAGTTCATTCAGACCGCGAAGACCAAGTATGGCTGGGAGCCGACATGGGACGAAGCACACGCTTGTCGCGAGGGTTATTTCTCGCTCTACAACGAATTGCCAAATTGGCACAGCAAGCAGAAAAGGCTCGTGAAACTGAACGGGTACGTTCGAACGATGTTCGGGCGAAAGAGAAGGCTTCCCGGAATAGAATCAAAAGACAAGATGAAGCGCATGGAAGCCGAGAGACAAGCAATCAACGCTCCGGTCCAAGGAACTATCGGCGATTGGAAGGCCGCAGTACTTGTCGAGGTCCACGAGACCGTTGACCGTACCAAGTTCCGGTTGGTCGGCGAGCATCACGATGCGCTCCTCGGTATCGTCCGTGATGGTTGTGAAGACGACGTACTTCCGCAGATCGTTCAGATCATCCGTAAACCGAAGCTTCTGAAGGAATTCAAGATTCATATGGATATCCCGATGGACGGTGAAGTAGAAGTCGGGAGCTGGGGCGCAGGTGTGGCTTACAAGCTTCCCAACATCCGCAAAGCGGCGTAAGCTTCGCAATTCCAGGGGGGTCCGTGGAAACAACTTCATTCAGCGAAATCAAGCTTGCGCGGAAATGTTTACGCGCCCACCATTATCGCTACAAGGAGCGGTTACGTCGGAAGCGGCCGAATCGGCCAGCGCTTGTCGGGACGATCCTTCACGACATGCTCGACGCTCGGGTCAAGTTCAATAAGGAAGCGGCTTGGGACGTTTTCAAGAAGTATAAGAAAGAGTTCAGAAAACTGTTCCGAGAGGAGCAAGAGGAATTCGGTGACGTTCCATCCATCGTCAAGGCCATTTACAAAGGTTACTGGCGTCGTTGGAAAGATGACGGCCTCATATACACGGCCAGCGAAGTGGAATTTCGTGTGGGTCTTACCAAGGACATTGAACTCCTAGGATACATTGACAAAATCACCGAAGACAATCTCCGGCGTTTTCTCATGGATCACAAGTTTCACAAGAACATCCCCGGTCCCGATCACCGCTTCTCAGATATTCAGACGGTTCTGTATTTCTGGGGCTGGAATGAGTCGCACAAAAAAGCAGATCATGTCGATGGGATTATCTGGGACTACGGCCGGATGAAAGCCCCGACGATTCCTGATCTACTCAAGAACGGGCAGCTTTCACAGCGAGCGAATATCGACACCGACTGGACGACGTACGTTCAAGCGATCAAAGAGAACGGACTCCATCTGAGAGACTATTCAAAGATGGCAAATCTCCTGGCTGGTAAGGAGCGGACCTTCTTCGAGCGTGTACCGCTACCAGCTCCGCCCAAAGTCATGATCCAAGAAGTCGTAGAAGACGCTCGGCAGTCGGCGATCATGGCGAAGAAAGCTCTCAGGACGGGGAAGGCTCCACGTTCGATGAGTGGCTTTAACTGTAATGGCTGCGAGTTTCGTACCCTCTGCGAAGCAGAAGTCCGAGGGCTCGATGCCAAGTTCGTTCGCAAGAAGGACTATGAGATTCGAGACAAAGAGCCAAAGGAGAAAAAGTATGGCGAAGATTTCGAGCAAGCGGCGTAAGCCCAAGCTCCCTAGAGTCGTGCGCGATATTCAGCCCGTCGGAGATCTGGTAGAGAATCTCGTTGTGCTGCTTTACGGTAAATCCGGACGGGGCAAGACGAAGACTGCTTCAACATTCCCGAAGCGAATTCTCTTCCTCGACATCAACAACGAGAAGGGCCTAAAGACAGTTAAGAGAGTCAAAGGAGTCGAGTTCACAAAAGTCAAAACTTGGGATGACTTTCTCGATCTTTTCTGGTGGCTGCGGGACGAAAAGCAAGACTTCGATACCATTGTCCTCGACCAGATCACGGGTCTCCAAGACTTATGTATGAAGGCCGTCCGCGAGCACTTCCGTATGGACGAGGATGAATCTTTCCAGGGGTTCAAGAAATTCGGAAAGCTCTCCGGCGATATGAAGACCTGGCTCGGGAACTACCGCGAGCTGTCGGATTTTTACAATATCGTCTTCATCGCTCACGAGCGAGCATTCGACTCAGAACAAGGAGAGGGAGAGATCGACCCGGCCGTCAGCGCGCGGGTCATGCCGTCTATAGGCTCGTTCATCGAGGGAGCCTGTGACGTGATCGGTCACTGCTACGTCGGCGCGATCAAGGAGAAGAACAAGAAAGGCAAGACTATCGTCAAACCAGAGTACCGTATGAGAATCGGACCGCACCCGATCTATACGACCAAGATTCGACGACCTCCGGACGCGGGTCCGCTGCCGGAGTATATCGTCGATCCGTCTTACCGGAAAATCATGGCCATTGAATCCGGCGAGATTTTAACCACAGCTGTGAAGAAGGAGAAAGTGAATGGCGAGAAGCGAAAAGTCCACTCGAAAGAGTAAGGACAAAAAAAGAGGCAAGAGTTCCGTCAAAATCGACTTCGAGGGTGTCGAATCAGGCGGTCGGACAATAGCCGACGGCTGGGCATCGGCCCGGATCGTAGAGGCAGAGTTAGTCGAGGCCGAGTCCTCGGGTAACGAAATGTTCAAGATCGTCATGGAGTGCAAGAATGGCAAGGAGAAGGCAAAGGTCTGGGACAATCTAGTCCTAACCCCGAACGCCCTCTGGAAGCTGAAGTCACTTCTCGAAGCGGCCAGCGTAGACGTTCCGGAGTCGGAGATGGAAATCTCAGCCGAGGATCTGATGGACTTGGAGTTCGACGTGGAGATCCTCAACGAGACCTATGAGGGCCGAGAACGCCCTCGCGTGACGTCGTACGCACCTGCCGGTACGCATACCGGTGATGACGACGACTCGGATGACGATGAAGAGGAAGAGGAAGACGAAGAGGAAGAAGCTCCCAGCAAGAAGAAAAAGTCCAAGTCGAAGTCGGATGAGGATGACGAAGACGAGGATTCCGAGGAGGATGATGATGACGACTCGGATGACGATGACGAAGACGACGAGCCCCCCAAGCGTCGTGGAAAAGCCAAATCCAAACCCATCGACGACGATGAGGACGAAGACGATTCCGAGGACGATGAAGACGACGAAGAAGACGACGAAGAAGATGAGGACGAAAAGCCCGAGAAAAAGGGCAAGAAATCCAAATCCAAACTTCGCGCCGGAGTCCAAGTCAACTTCGAGCACAAGGGCAAGACGAAGATCGGCGTCATTACATCCATCGACGACGACACAGTCTTTGTCGAGGATAAGAAAGGCGTGGAATGGGAACTGAGTGAGGACGAAATCACCGTTCTCAAGTAATCGAGTCATGGTAGTTGGTAGGCACCAAAGCGATATCTAGAACGCCTCCCGTTGTTTGGCCGGGACACGTTAAAAAACGGTCATGATTCTAACAGAACTCCGTCCTCATCAGACAGAAGCCATTGAGCGGGCACTACCGTTCTCTGGCTTCGCCCTTTTTCCTGAGCAGCGAACTGGAAAGTGCCTTATCGCTCTCAAACTCGTTGACGAACGTAAGCCTGACGTTCTAGTCATCATCTCTCCGAAAAAGGCTCTCAGGGTTTGGAGGAACCAGATCAAAGAGCATATCAACTTCGACTGGCCATGTGAAAAGGCTCTAATCCACTACGAAGGTATCTGTCGATCAGCTAAGGATCGACGTTGGTGGAGGAAACGGTTTCGAGAGACCTGGGCAGATAAGAGTGTCTTTATCATTGTAGACGAGGGTCATCGCATCAAAGGCCGAGGATCGCTTCAGTCTACGATGATAAGGAGTCTCGGTAAGATGTCGACCTGGCGTCTTCTCCTAACCGGAACACCCGTCGACAAAATCAGGCAGGACGCCTGGGCGCTGATGGACTTCGTAGAACCGGGCGCGCTAGAGGAGACCTGGGAAGAGTTCTCCGACATGTATCTGAAGACCGAGAAAGCTAAGGGACGACACGGCAAGTTCTATAAGACTGTTGTTGGATATCGGAACTCCAAACGATTCAAGCGTATCTTTCACCGCTACTTCTATCGGGTTACGCTTCGAGGAGCCCAGAAACTCGGCGGACGCCGACCGTACCGTGTCCGTAGGCGCGTTGTTAGGTTCGACCTTAAGCCGGAGTCGAGAAGGATCTACAACGAGCTAGAAACGGCTCTCGTTACGGAGGTACGAAAGAAAAAAGTCAGCACGCCGCTCGTTGTTACTCTAGTTGCGAAGCTCCAACAACTCACCGGAGGCTATCTCATTCATACGGAACAGGTCTACTCTAGAGACGGGACCCCGAAGCTAACTCCTAGAGGGCGGCCGAAAATAATCAAAACCATCATTCCTGTTGGACGGGAAAAGCTAGTAAGATTGGTCGAACTGATAAAAGGATATCCGCGGCACAAGAAGATTGTCATTTGCTTGAACTATCGTCATGAGATCGAGCGGATTGGCATACAGCTTTCCAAACTCGGTCGTTCTTGGAAGAGAGTAGCAGGCGGCGAAGCGTTCGATGGGAAATTTGATACCGACACAATACTGATGCAGATTCGCTCCGGAGAGGCGATTGACCTCTCGGCCGCTAAACTGTTCATCATGTATAGTTGGGACTTTTCGAACATCAGTCATGAACAGGCAAAGTTCCGGATTCTTTCATTCGAGAGCGAATTGGTAGATTACATTTATCTCATGGCGAACGATAGCGTAGACGAGCAGATATACGGGGCTGTTCGACACAAGAGGAATTTAACCCGTATGGTGATCGACAAGTATCGGAAACGAGCAGCGTGAAAGTAGCAAAAGTACTCGATGCGATTCGGGAGGAGCTTAAACAACCCCTTCCGGAACCGCGAGTTGTTTCAACCACCAAGAAAAGGAAACGTAAGATGGCCAAGAAAGCCAAGAAAGGCAACGAAGACGAGGACCGTGACGAGGACCTCGAAGACGAGGACCAGGACGAGTCCGAAGATGAGGACGAAGAGGAAGCCCCCAAGCCCAAGAAAGCCAAAAAGGGCAAGGACAAGGGCAAGAAGAAAGCCAAGGACGAGGATGACGAGGGCTACGTCACCGTCGAGGAACTAGCTGAGGAAGCCGAGATGAACGCTCAGTCAGCGCGCGTCAAGCTTCGTGACGCCGAGCTGGAGAAGCCCGAAGGCGGGCGCTGGAAGTGGAAGGAAGACTCCAAGGCGCTGAAGGCCGCGAGGAAGGTGCTCGGTCTCTAACCGATGTAGAGCGCGGGACACAGTTCCACAGCAGCCTTTCACCCCTGACTAGCTGCTACCCGTAGGTGAGTACACCACGGCGCGCTCTCTTTTCAAGAACTAGAACAATGTCCGAGGTTAATCTCTGGAAATGGTTAAAACCTTATCTACCTCAAGGTCATTACTCCAGGGTTGAGAGTCCCGATACCTCTCCTGGAATTCCAGACGTTCAGTATCGAATCACAAAAGCCGACGGCTTCATCGAGTTGAAAGATGCTCGAAGCAAGAACCCTCTGATACCCTTTCCTGACGTGGATAAGGGTCTTCACATCTCTCAACTAAACTGGATACGTGATCAGATCACATTCGGCGGGATTGTATGGGTCGTCGCCCGAGTGGGCCCCCTGATCTATTGGATTCCCGGAAAGAATGCACCAGCTTTCAACGGTGCTACAATGAAACGATTCAAGTACTTGTCGACCTACGTCCATGGTGACAAGCCAGATACTCGAAAACTCAAACAACTGCTGGAAGGAGACTTCTGATGAGACGACCTACTTGTGTCTATTATGACCGCCGGAACCGTGATGCATGTACTGAATGTGGCAATCCGCCCGATCTATGCCTGTGCCAAGATCCAAACGAAATAGCACATAAGCGACTTACCAGCGATGAAGGTAGGTTTCTCCGTGTCGTCTATAATCAGGTTCAAGATCTCAAGTCTCAGAACCATCTGTTCGAGGAACTGATACACGAAGTCGGAGAACTCGGAATCAGTCTAGTCGCTCATGACGCGACTCGTTCTCCTTCCTCCGACGTCATCACAAAAAACCTGTCCCGTATCGCGGCGCTCGCGACTCGTCTCGCGGTAAGTGGTACCGACGAATACTCCTACCCGACGACGTGAATTTGCGTCGGCGCGCGAAGTCAGGATCGCTTATAATAAAAACGCCGCGACGGAATTCACTGTCGCGCGGAGAGGAGAATGACAATGTCGAAGAAAGAGAAAGAATTCAAGCGTCGTCTTGGAAAAGTTCACAAACACCTCGAAGCTCTTCAGCAGCTTGCTCCCGACGTAGTTTCGGCCGAGATGGAACCGAAGCTACAAAACGTCCTAGATGAGATGAGAGAAAGTCTAGCCTTTCTCCAAGGAAAGCATCCATCTCAGAAGGTTCCGCTGTTTCCGAGCGGAAAGGAAGAGAAGAACGTGCGCGACATATCGAATTGATATGGAGCACATATGGAGACCATTGACGTCCGTTATATCCCAACGGACAGATCGCCCGAACGAGGCTGGTCGGGAAATAAGCCAGCCCTGTGTTTCCATGAGGATAAGAAGGTACGCTGTGTCGTTGTTACGGACGAGGGAATTGGAACCGTTGAATTTCCTGTAGAGGTAATCGCCAAGTCCTCTCTCGTGCCGGGACCTTGGGGTACTCCACCCTACCCGGTTGACCGATTCGTTCAGAGGCTTGTCGCCTCCGGACGAACGATGACTGCGGAAGCCCGAGAGCTGATCGAATCCCTCTTGAAGAAGGGAAGGAAAAAGGGCAAGCTACCCCCGCCGCCACCGCCTAGGAAGCTGGAAACTCGTCCAGCTAAAGTCCCGTTGAAGACCGCCGGGGCTGAACTCATCATAACCCTCGCCACGGAGTGGAAGTTACCTACTCCGAAGCTCCGGCGCTGGTTAAGGTCTGAAGGGTGCTCTGCTCCCTATACGGACGAAGCCCTGCTACGGAAAACCCTGAAGAAACTCAAGAAAGGAAAGTTATGAGAAGAGCTAGAAGAAAACGAGTCCCTTCTGGGACCTGCTGGATGCAAGGCTGCGGGAAGGACGCTGATGGTTCCCGCGGCCTATGCTCTAGTTGCTATTCGAGCGTACGAACAACGTCGGCCGACCGATCCGAGGAATGGAAGGAAACCAGACGAGAGAAACTGAATCTCTATATCTGGCGTCTCGACGCTCTCGATTCGGGACTCATCAAGATCGAACACATTGGAGGCACAAGTGCTAAGGTTCACCGCAATCGTCAACGGAGAGCAACTCGAAACGCTCCTACTCGCCGCGAAGGCCGTTGGAGTCACTCCACAACTAGGAGTGGAACCCGACGAACGACCGCGACGAGTGGTCAAGCAGAAAGGAAAACAGTCCACTAAACGGAACACGACCGCCAAGGGAAAAATCATCGTCCGTCTTAGCAACTCAGACCAGCCTCTCAGTCCGAGACTGGCCGATTGCGAACAAGCCCTGCGCGCGGAGTTCGGTGCCGAGCCGTTTCAGCGGAGTCTAGCGAGATTCGTGATAACGAAGCGGACGAAGATGAAGAACCCGTCCAGCTCCATCACGCAGCTCGTGAGGAAGGGAGTCCTGCTAGAGGCACACTAGAGTTTTCGGGGAGGGTAGTGTTGGGGCGAGTCCGAGGACTCGCCTCTCTTTTTCAGGAGTAAGCATGAGTAAACCAGAAGAGATCGACATCGACATCGCTTTCAATTATTGGTATAACCAGGCACAGCCTCTCACATCAATTATGAAGGAGACGCGAACTCATGTCTTTCGAGAAGAGACAGCTAGAGCCATCAGAAATCAGATCAAGCATGCCTTCATACATGGATACGCGCGGGGAGTGGCGGTTAACGTAGCCAGACCACTCCCTGACGATCCAGAGCTAGGACCAGTTAGGTGAGTACCTTACCCCGGAGTCTAGCCAAACGATCCGTAGCCTCATGGTATGGTATCCCCGCCGTAGCCAATAGCGGGTTGACGCCGCGACCGGGCCTAGGACGCATGTTGGAGGCTCCCCGCGATAGGGCTAGCGGGCTCCCCGACAACGGCGAGCCTAGGCCCGCCCCCGCGCGCGTCCCGAAGCCTCCCGAGGCTACCGAGGGACCGCCTAGACCGCCTAGGCTCGCCGGAGCGCCGAGAGCGCCGAGCGCCCCCCGAGAGGCCCGGGGGCCCGGTCCAGAGGGCGTACGGAAGCCGGTATCGGCCGAGCGTAGCGGGCCACCCTTAGCGTACCCTCGCCGCTTATCGGCCGCGTAGAACTCGCGAGCCACGCTTTGCTTGATGCCTGCCTTCTTAGCAAACTTCTTGCTATGCGCCGCGATTCTCATGAACCGTTTCTGCTTCTTGCTTTTAGATGGCATATCAGGTGTCCCAGATACCAGAGAGGAGAGACTCAGGGATTTTATCTTCGCCACCGAAGATTTGTTCGAGCAGTTTCATCTCGGTTTCGTCTGGCTCGGGATACATCGAGATTTTATCTATGTCGATCTCTTTCAGAAGATCACTTTTCTTCGCCTGATCCAGATATTCGAGTATAGCCGAGGGTCGGTCATACGAAGAGTTTCGCATCGTCTCGAAGAACTCATTGGGATTCTCGGGATCGAAATGAGCAAAGGTGGTGTGAATCGAGTCGAGGTCCAGCTTTCTTTCTCCGAGGACCGCCAGCCCCCTCTCGTCAGCGATTCGATTGATCTCGTTCTGAAGCTCGTTACCGGCGGTGACCCGGACACGAA
>ERZ1292632.127-Hain-H43-01um-R2-127-length-74406-cov-7_pt2 | contig 67281 bp, 65 predicted proteins | sample MGYA00564407_ERZ1292632 | MGnify/ENA primary metagenome ERZ1292632 (study PRJEB36523, sample SAMEA6512637) | groundwater metagenome | collected 2019-01-08 | study: AquaDiva: Metagenomics assemblies of 32 groundwater samples | reverse complement strand
GTGGTGGCCGTATCCACTGTGGTGCTGGCAGAATCTTCGGTAGTGGTAGTAGAAAACGTTGAAGTGACGACTTCTTCCGTATAATTGGTAGAAATTGTAGTGGTGGCGATTTCTAAAGTTGAAGTAGGAGTTGAGGTGGAAACTTCTGGTGAGGAGGTAATGGTAGGCGCATCAGTTAAAACCGCCTGATTTTCTTCTGCGGGAGGGGCCGGTGGCGCGGGAGGCACATACCCTATCGCAATGATGTATGATGGTTTGGGTTGCGCTGGAACGGTTAAAATTATTGGTTGCGCGGGCGGCTCCGCCATCGGTTGTGGAATTGGGGGTGCTGGGGTTTCGGCATCCGAACGTTCTGACGACCCCCGCCTCCTCGACTCGACAAAACCCCTCCGAAAGCATATGGTTGTAGCGACCCAGGATAGGCATGGGACGATTTCAGTCACCGGCACCTACCCCTTTCAGTGTCTTGTGTTTTCGAGGCTGTCCTGTGTGGGCTGCAACGCTGTAGGATTCGATTTCAATCTGGTAAAGGATTTATACCGCCGCGCTGGCGGAAGGAGGCATACCTATGTCTGACCCCACGGACCCACGGAACCTGTTCAATCCCGACTGGACTCGCCCCTCGTTGCGGGTAGGACTTCACAGCAACGTCACACGGACGACCACCTACCTGGAACCCAGAATCGAGACGCCGATAATGAGCGGAAGAGAAGGGATCGTCCTGGAGCTGGGTACAGTCGAAGCCAGCAATTCAACGTGGCGTTCTTTCCAGGTGAAGGAGGAAACCTATCTTGTTGGTGATCAAAGGGTGGCTGTGATTGTGTGCAGCTCACGCGGGTTTCCGTTGAGCGCCTACCAGAAGCGGACGCGGGATACGCGCTTCCTGGGCTGCCGTCACGTTGCCAGGTACAGGTGCGAGGCACCAGTGCTGGTCGTGGCCCGTACCGGATGGCCGGTGATGGTACTGCGTCCCTACGTCGTTTCTACAGGCGGCGGACAGTATCGGGTCAACATGACCCGGCTTGACTGTCGAGACCTCGGTGCTGCTGTGCGTGCGGCGGAATCAAAGCTGAAGTGTAATGGAGGCAGTACCTGCTGGCATCTTCATTATGAGAGAGGAGTAGTGAGTGCGTGAAAGTAACAAAGGTGTGGGTTGAGTTCGGACTGACGGTCAATCTGAACGATTTCAACTCGGCACGGGCGCGGGCTGGAATTGAAATTGAACTTGCTGCGGGAGACAAGACCCTCGATGCTTTCAAGCTCGCCTGGGCTGCAACACACAAACAAGTCAAGACCCAACTTGAATCCGAGCTGGGAAAGAAAGTGTTGCCGTGACAGCCAAACTGGAGTGGAATGAGGTACTCCAGAAGGAGAAGAAACGGACGGCGGACCTGTACACTCGTGGGAAGCTGCCGGAGGTGGAGTACCTCGCCCGCAATTCCTTCTACAGCAGAATGCAAAATGCCGGTACGGCGCTTCGCCTCCAGGACGGTTTGCGCGTCTGGCTGAAGAACGAGCGGGCGGACGCACGGCTGGCGTTACTGCGTGCGCTGGCAGTGCTAGATACGATTGACGAACTGGCGGTCGTTCTGGCCGACCTCGAACGATAGGTGGTAGAAGTTCGTTTTCAATGTGGTGGTGCCTGCGAGCGCCGCCGCCCTATCCGGCCTGATGCAAAGTCGAGCCGGAGCCGAAAAGGAGGAAGTAGAGGAAGATGAATACGGGATAGCAGTAGAAGCACGGCAACCCCTGCATCGGAACCAACAACCGTAACGTTAAGGAGGAACCCTTACAATGGACGCAATCATCCTGAAGAACGCCACCCCAGAGGAGATCGTCAATACGTACCAGTCTCTCGGGTTGGAGACTCCCGTCGAGGAGGCCAAGCCTGCCACGCCGAAGATTGTCTCGGGCAAGCCTGCCGCCACTCCCGTGGCAGCGAAGCCCGCCCCAGTCGCCGCCAAGGCTCCCGTCGCCGCCAAGCCTGCCGCTCCGATTCCGGCCAAGGCCAAGCCTGCTGCCGCTCCCGTGGTGGAGGCGGTTGTCGAGGAGCTGGAGCCCGAGGCCGGGGACGACGCCACTGAGACCGACCTCAGCGACCTGGAGGAGCTGATGGCCGACACGGGTGGCGAGGAGGCTCCGGTCGAGGAAACGAAGCCGATCCCCCCGCCTGCGAAGGCCAAGGCTCCGACCCCGGCGGTGGCGAAGCCCGCTGCCAAGGCTCCGGTCGCCGCGAAGCCCGCCCCCAAGCCGGTCGCTGCGGAACCGTCCGCTGACGCTGGATTCCCCGAGGACAGCCCCTACCCGATGGGCTGCATGATCAAGTACAAGGTCAGCGGCACCGAGAAGGGGCCGGTCAAGGTCACCATGGCCCAGCGGATCACCGGCCCGAACGAGGAGCGGACCGGCGGCTGGATGTTCGGCATCAACGGTACCCGCCCGATCATCCCCTTGTCGGCGGTCACCGAGGCGACCCTCCCGGAGTAACAGTCGTCAGAACGTTCTGACGAATCGGTAACAGTCACAGGCCGGGGGCGCAATGCCCCCGGCCTTCGCTCGAAAGGAGCAATCACGAAATGGCAAAGCAGAAAAACATTTACAAGGAACTGGCAGAGGCTGCTGAACAGGCTGCCAGCTTCGCAGCAGCCAACGGGCGCGTGCTCGTGACGGCCAGGCAGCAGAAGCGACTTATCGCCACGCCGGACGAGTTTCAGGCGGTAGTGAAGGACATGGCTGTGGGCGGCAACCTCAAGGAACGCGACCATGAGATCCTGATGGTCGTACTCTGTGCGATCAGTGGCGTGGTCTGTGTGATGTTTGGCCCGCCTTCTGTCGGCAAGTCGGACCTGGCCCGCAAGTTCGGACGGCGGCTGGGGAACCTGAAGTTCTTCAGTCGGCTCCTGAACGATACGACGGTTCCGAAAGAGCTGTTCGGCATCCAGGATATCGCCGCGATGAAGGATGGCAAGGACCGACTCATCTCGGCAGGAAAGCTGCCCGATGCCCAGGTCGCCTTTCTGGATGAGGTGTTCAAGTCCAATTCCGCGATCCTCAACTTGCTCCTCTGGTACATGGAACACGAGAGCATCGTGGACACGGGAGACGGGCCGAGGGTGTCCCCTGTGTTGCTGAGGATTGCGGCCAGTAACGAGCTGCCCAGGGATGCTTCACTGACGCCACTGTTCACCCGGTTCGGGTGTCGTTTGCTGGTGCAGGACATCCAGGAACCTGCCAATCTGGCTGAGGCGGTCTTCAGCTTGGATGGGCTCGACAATATCGGGGTAATGTTGAGCGCCGAGCACCTGGACTCGGCACGAGCCCAGCTCTCGATGATCCAGGTCGAGCCGTCGCTGGTCGAGCAGGATGTTCGGGATGCGGTCGTGGAAGTGATGTTCGACCTTCGTGCCAAGAACGTCAGACCCAGTATCCGGGAAGCCCAAGACTGGCTGCGGCTCGCAAGGGCCTACGCCTGGTACCTTGGTGAGACGGACATCCGGCTTCAGCATCTGGTGGTCGGACGGACGTGCTTCTGGAAGAAGTTCGAGCACCGGCAAATTGTCGAGGAGACCATTCTCAAGAAGGTCAACCCGGACCTGTACAACATCATGGACACGTACAGGTCCGGCCAGGAGCGAGTCGAGAAACTGAGAGGGATGCCGACAACCAGCGCGGAGGAAGTCAAGGCGCGACTCGATGCTGCGATGGAAGCTGCCGCCGACATCCAGTTCAACGTGAACCAGTACACCTCCAACAAGGATCTGGAGGTACAGGTGTTCGTCAAGAAACTGGAAGAGATGAACGATTACTGTGCCGGACTGCTGACGGCGAGGAGGAAGTGACAATGGACAACGACTTGAGCAAAGAGAAACGAGCTGTCTGGGAGCAGCTTCAGGCACGGGTGGTCGAGCTGGCCATTCTTGTGGGTGGGCTCTCCAAGAAGCACAACCTCGCGGCAAGCCTTCCTTTTCGCGAATGGAACGAAACCTGTCCCGGTGATCCGGGGGTAGCAGAGGGTTGGGATTGCGAGATCACGGCCAAGACCACGGGCGAGGTCGTCGTGATCGAGACCGAAGACGCCTGGAAGAATCACACGAGGGTGATGTGCAAGCTCACCAATCCTCCACCGCCGCCAAAGCTGTTGCCTCGGCGGCTGCTGGAGGCGGCACCGGCCAAGTTGCAGGCACTCGCCAGGATTGTGAAGACAGTCCTCGGTGAGCAGATCGAGGAGACGAAGAAGGCGACCGAGGCGGCGGAGGCTGCTACTGCCGAGGTCAAGAAAGAGTTCGAAGTCTGACAAGAGTTGCTGGAGGGTCGCGCAAGGCGACCCTCCAGTCCGCAAAGGAGGTTTTCATGGCGTACCGCTCGCGGCCGTCCAACCGTGGCCTGAAGAAATGGTTGCACGACCAGGTATTGGCACGCGGAGACCGTGCCTGTGCCACAGTCGGCGTTGTGCTGGAGCCCGGTGTAAAGAAGAAACCGGACCCACCGGTCACTGTTCGAGAGAAGAGGGAGCGGAGCAAGAGCGAGCTGACGGCACAGGTTCGTGCGCTGGCAACGGCGCTCCTGCCTGGAGTTCGAGAGGAGCAGACCACGTTGTTGTGCGATGGATGGCGACTGGTTCAGATCCCGAAAGCTGGGTTCTATCTGGAGCGGTGGGTTGGTGGGAAATGGAAACCACGATTCTGGTTGAACGCGCCAACAGCCTGTAACCCGTATACGAGTGCGCCGGTTTCTACATTGCTGGCTGCCGAAAAGGCATTGGAGGTATTGCAATGAGCGAAAAGCTCGAAGGTGTGGTCCAGAAGGACCGAATGGATCGAACGCTGTACAGGGTGGCTGTGGAGAAGGGGCACCCGCTGGACAACCTGCCGAAGGGCACCGGGTTCTCGTGGCCGTACGAACTGTCCGAGGATCTCTACAACCGGCTGGTGAAGACCAAGCCAGTCGAGCGTGAGAACCTGGAGGGGCCGGAGAAGTTGCTGAAGCGACTGCAAGACGATGCCCAGTCTCTTCCGGAGTGGGAGAAGTTCAAGACGGTCTGCAATCGTAACCGGGAGCTGTCTCTTTTGGGCTCCTACCGGTTCACCGAGGAAATGCTGAACAAGATTGCCTCGGACCCGCAGCTCCAAGCGGCGGTCAAGGAGGTGGCGGCGGCGATCAAGCAGGAGGAGCAATTTCCGGACGGTAATGCGGGCGCTGTGGACGAAGCCATCGACCGGAACTCCACAGCATTGCGCGGGCTCACTCGTGCCTCGCTCGGAGCTGCCAAGGAGGACACCCAGCGAGCCCATGACGCAGCGGTCTACGTCGGCGGCGCGGGAGTTGAAGGACCGGACATGGGCAGCGGCGCTTCGCTGGAGGAGATGAAGAAGCTCTCGCAAGAGTTGTCTGCGGCTCAGGTCAAGGAGTTTCTCGACTTGCTGGGTGCTGGATTCATCGACAAGATTCGCGTGGCGCGGGACAGTCGGCTAGAGCAACCCAGCTACGAGATCGTCGGTGTCGAACTTGGAGACGATGTGCCCAACATGCTGCCCAGTCAGCTCGTCGACCTGGTCGTGCCAGAGACCGAGGACCAGTTCTACAGGGCCTATGTTGACAAGGAGTTACTCCAGTATCGACTGAGGCGGAACAAGTCCAGGACCGGTGGAGGTGCGCTGGTCTTCGGCGACTTCTCCGGTTCCACGGGTGGAGCTGTTCCCGGTGACCCAGCACGTAGGCTCTACTCGACCTACATCAAGCTGCTGATGGTTGCTGTCTGGCGAATGATGAAGGATGACGAGCGCCGATGTGAACTGTTCGGCTTCAACACTTCCGGATGGGCCACCGGCATCACCGAAAAGTCGGATTTCAAGGAGGTGCTGCAATTTGTCTCCAGAACCGAGTCCAAGGGTGGAACACAGCCGTCTTCGGCTTTGTTGCTGGGGCAGGATGCACTCGCTAGAGAAGACGGGATACACGAGCCGGATATTTTGATTCTGTCAGACGGTGGACTGGAGAACAGAGACATCCCGGCCACCGCGACTCGCATCCAGGCATTGAAGGCGCATGGTTGCAACGTCATTGCTGTGGTACCGCAGCAGGCGATAGAAGACGAGAGTCAGCGGGTTTGGCTCAAGGAGTGCGCTGCGGTGCTACCCTTCCCGGTCACAGGTGGAGAAGCAACCTACTCGAAGCTGGGAGAGAGTCTGGCACGAGTGCTCGGATAAGCAGAAGCCCCGGACCTTGCGATCCGGGGCTTCTGGGGCCTGACGCTGTTCGGTGCTACCAGTCAACCTGTCGGGGGGCTTCGAGGTCAACAAGGCAAGTACCAGGACTTCGGAGGAACCGTTGGGAGCTTGCAGTTTCCTGATCCGGGAGTGACGGGCTACTCCTTGACAACCCAGCAAGACCAACAGAGGTACGTGGTTCCAACAGACCTGACCACGGTTCCCGGTTCAAGGTGCCTCGTGAAAGTAACCTACCAAGGAGGATTGCTCTTGCGAGCTGGTAACTCGATGTCACCACCGAACTACCCCTCCTCTGGGCAGCCGCCCCAAGTACGGCTGCCTTCCGGGAACTCGGCAAGTATACCCCGCAGCGGTTCCGGTGGCAAGTCTATCGAAAATCAGAACGTTCTGACGACACGGAAGGAGGCATCAATAAAGGAGAAACAAGAAATGAAAAAATTTGTTGATTTCTACACATCGGAGGGTTAGATTGATAGGAGCACGAGGCGCAACGCCTTGTGTGCCGAAAGGAGCGCACTGTAATGGACATCCTGAAAAGACATGAGGCAGCCACGGTAGGACACAAGAAGCTGGGCTTCATGGCCTGGCTCCAGATGAAGCGGGTTCGGGTCAAGCCGGATGAGTTTAACGGCTTCATCGCTTCGCTCAGGCTCGATGAGAACACCGAGAAGAAGCTCAAGCTGAAGGCCACGGGGCCGTTCCGGTCGTGGCAGATTGCTACCCGGTCTTGCGTGACCGGAATGAGTGGAACACGAGGTGGCAACACCTTCTCATACCTGGTACGGGAGGTCGTGACCTCCGGCGAGGATGCCACGGGGGTGTCGGAGCGACACTTGATCCGTGAGGAACGAGACCCGGCCGGTCGGCGGCTTGCCTTCACCCAGGTCGCAATCTTCACCTACGACGCGGCACAGAAGATGATGGAGTTCCGGACCATGGCCACGGAACAAGCCGTGGTGGACGATGTGGACAAGATGATCCAGAAGGTGAAGACCGAGGCCGAGATGCTGCTGGAGACAGCGCACGAAAACATGTTCCGGTCGATGGTCAACCGGCTGTTCCGGTCGATGCACCCGGTCTCGATTCACGCGGGCAACCGCATCTGGTTCGTTCCGGAGCGCCACTCGGTTCTGGTCACGGCGCTTACCAAGGCGGTCGAGTTTGCCAACGGCTACATCCACGGACGAGGTCACGTCCAGAAGTGTGAGTTTCGGGCCTTCTCGCTTCTGGATGAGCCGGAGGTCGTGCAGGCGGTCAGCGACTCGGCTTACGAGGAGATCCAGAAGAGGTCCGGGGCGATCAAGGAGGAGCTGGCGACACTGATCGTCGCGGCGAAAGAGAACGGCGGAAAGGTGGCGGTCGAAGCGTACAAGACACTGCTGAAAGAAGTCACCTACTTCAACAGCCTGGCAGCGGACTACGAAGACATGATGGGCCGGAGGACAGCCGAGGTGCAGTCCAAGATGAAGGTGCTGGCAACCGGCCTGTCGAACCTGATCCGGAAGAACGAGTAGCAGAGGAGGACCAGATGAATGGATGGGAAGCCGTACGGCGGCACGCGATGGTTGCCGCCGTACGGAAGGGCGCAAAGCCCGGTCACCCCGTGATGGATTACGAAGATGTGGCCGCTGATTCGATGGAGCGGCTACTGGCCCGGTACGGGCGGGATCGCCTGGAGTCGATGGATGAGCCAGCCGTGAAGTCGATGGCCAGTCGGGCGGTTGGCTGGATTCTTCTGGACGGACTGACGAAGAAAGCAGCCAATCGAGTGCTGCCTATTTCGCAGGACTCGTCGTCGCATGGAACTCGTGGGCACGAGCCTTTCTACGAGAGCCTCGGCATCGAGTATGGAGTGATGATCGGACCGGCTCGCACGCCTGCGGATGTGGAGAACCGGCTGGACTTCGAACAGAAAGTCCGGACGATTGCGAATCGCCTTCGTTTGATATGTCCAGACGCTGTTGGACTTCTGGAGGAGTTCGTGGAGCCTGGCGATCTGACGATGGCGTTGCTGATTTGCGAGAGCAACGAACGGATGGAATACTTCGGACACGACATGGACCTCAAGATAGAACCAAGGCACATCCGCGAGGCGCTGGGGATCACGAAACGTCGGTACTATGAACTGCTAGGTGTAATCCGGGATGTGGCCGACCGGCCCGCCCCGAGGACAAGAGGAGGTACCCGAAATGGCACCAGGTAAGAAGAAAGCCGCCCCCAAGCCGGTCGCCGCACGGAAAGCAGCGAAGGGCAACGGGACAGCCAAGCCAATCGCCGCCAAGGCTGCGGCCGAGATCGAGGGGAAGGCCGCCGCCGTGACTGTCGAGACCAAGCCCAAGGAGCTGGTGCTGGCTCCCGAGAAAAGTCGCGAGATCGCCGAGAAGATCCTGTCGGCGTACGACAAGTTCGAGGAGCAGGGCTCCCAGGCGTTCGCGGGCGAGGTGACGGTCGTGGGCAAGCAGCTCGCGGCCCTCAATGACAAGATGCCCGCCGGGTTCGATGCCTGGATCAAGGAGCACCTGTTCCGCATCGACCGCAACAAGTGCTATCTGCTGATGCGGACCTACCGCATTTTCGGCCCCCGACTGGAAGCGCCGGAGTGCAAGCAGATCCTCACCGAGATCGGGCAGGAGCGCACGTTCGCGCTGGTCCGGACGGATTCGGTTCACGAGCCCGAGCGCATCATCGAGATCGCGCAGGAAGGGTATACCGTCGAGGTCGACGGCAAGCAGCAGACCGTGCGGCTCCAGGAGGCGACCGTCAAGGAAGCCAAGGCGTGGGAGCGCAGCGTCAAGCCGCCCAAGGAGAAGAAGGTCGACAAGGGCGCCAACCTGGCCAAGCAGTTCCTGAAGGCCACCAAGAAGGTTGACGAGATGGCCCGCGCCATCATCCTGGCTTGCAACAACCCCGAGTTCGACAACGACGCACAGGTCAAGCACGTCGTCAAGCGGCTGGAGGTCTGCGAGGCCGTGATGAACCGTGTCCACAAGGTGGTCGCGGCGCTGGGCCAGGAGGTCCGGACGCTGTCGTCGGTTCGCCGCCCTGCGGCGCCGGCTGCCAAGCCGGCGCCGAGGCCGGTCGAGGTCGAAGCCGAGCAGAGCGCCGAGGGTGACGAAGCCACGGCGTAGCCGTTTCATCTGGTAAGAGGACAGAGCCCCAGGAGCCGTTAGCCTGGGGCTCTGTGTTTCGTCAGAACGTTCTGATTGGAGGCATCTGTGGAAATTCCATGGGTATCGAACTGTGATAAGTGCCAGCTTTACCTCCACTGTTCTCGTGGGCAACAAACCGTGAAGCTCCAGGAAGAAGGAGCGAGTCCGCTGATCCTGTTCGTGAGTCACGGACCTGGCGAGCAGGAGGACGCGACCGGGATACCGCAGACCGGGTCCGGTGGAAAGCTACTGAAGGCGCTACTGACTGACCGAGGTGTGCTGGAACGCAGCGCCTTCACCAACCTGACACGCTGCTACAAACCGGACAAGAAACCGCCAACGAAACGGCAGCTTGACGCTTGCGTGAGCACCTTCCACATGGAGGTGACACTGCTCAACCCGGAGATCATCTGTGTCATCGGCGCAACGGCGCTCAAATACTTGTTGGGGATGAGCGGAATCACCAACGTTGCGGGCCAGGTCATAGAGCACCAGGGCCGGGTATACGTGCCGATCATGCAGCCCTCGGCTGTGTTCAAGTCAGTCGGTACCCAGTACGAGGCCCAGACCCGAGACGCCTTCCGAAGTCAGATTGACAAGCTCGTGGAAATCGCCGCTGATCCGGCAGTCCACAAGCCACGAAGCGTCCCACACACCATCCTTACCGACTTCGACGAAGCCGTACTCGCCCTGGAGACAGCGTTCTCCAGGCCCGATGTTTCAATCGACATCGAGACAGAGGGTGACGATCCGCTGGCGGACGATGCCAGCATCCTTTGCCTCTCGTTTGCATCGGTTGACCAGGACACGGGGGAAATTCAGTCCTACCTCATACCGATGGATCACCCGGACACACCACAGGAGTGGCTGCCCTACGTGATTCCCATCATCGAGAAGTTCTGCGAGCTGGTCAACGGCTACGCGGGCTGTATCGTCGGACAGAACCTGAAGTTCGAGCACAAGTGGTTCAAGGTTCACTGGGGCATCGAGCTGCTGGCGCCACCGCGCACAAACTTCGATATTTTCCTGGCTCACTATGGAGCAGTCAACGAGTGGCCAGGTACTCACTCGCTGGACCGTATTACCTACGAGCTGGCTCCGCAGTGGGGCGGCTACGAAATCGAGAACGAGCGATGGGCACAGAAGGTTGGTCGCAGTCACTACAGCAGGATTCCAGGACGGGTGTTGTTTCCCTATTGTTGCGGTGACACCTTCGTGCCGCTGGTCCTGAAGCCGATTCTGGAGGCCAGGATCACGGAGATGGACAACTGGGATCTGCACACCGAGTTGTTGTTCCCGATGAACTGGACCGTCGCCGATATGGAACTGGATGGGACACATATCGACGTGCCTTACCTGTTCCGACTCGACCGGCAGTACGCCAAGCTGCACGAGGTTGCTCTCAAGCGGCTGAGAGCAACGGAACCGGTCAAACGAACCGAGCTGGTTCTCAACGGCGGTGACCCGTCCGGTTTGAAGGGTAAGTGGATCGACTTCAATCCCAATTCGTCACCCCACAAGCAGCACCTGTTCTACAAGGAACTGGGACTGCCGGTTCTCTGGGTAACCAAGAAAACGAAAGCGCCGTCCACGGGCAAGCTGGTGCTGAAGAAGTTCGGCCCGAAGAACGCCACAGTCCGGGCTGTGCAGCTTGCCGTGAAGGTCAGCAAGATCCGTTCCTCGTACATCACGAAGACGCTGAACCGGCTGACGGACGAGGACGGCAACGTGATCGGCGAGCTTCTGCGGGACGGCACCAACATCGCCGGAACCGTGACCGGTCGCAACTCGTCCCCTCAGCAGCAGTGGCCAAAGCAGGGTGGCATCCGGCAGATGGTGAACAGTCGCTTCCAGCCGGGCGTGGAGTACATCGACCGGCACGGTCGCACGGTGCTGTGTCAGACACCGGGGAAGATCGTCTCTTGCGACTACGACCAGATAGAGATCAAGATCATGGCCGTGCTTTCAGGAGAGCCAGTCCTGATAGACGCCATCCACGCAGGGCAGGACATCCATCGCGCTACCGCAGCCTACGTCTGGAAGGTGGACTACGACGCGGTGGACGACATGCTCCGGAAGCGAGCCAAGGCGGTGAACTTCGGTATCCTGTATGGTCAGGGACCGCAGGGGATGCATGACCAAAATCCGGAACTCAGCGTGCGGGAGTGTGTCGAGATCCAGGAAGAGTATTTCGGGCGCATGCTGAAGGTGACCGAGTTCTGTGACAAGCAGCGAGAGTTCGCCCTCGCCAACGGATATGTTCGCTCATCCTACATGAACCGTATCCGGAGACTGCCTGCGGCAAAGATGCCGTGGGACGAGCACCAGTTCAGTGAAGCAATGCGGCACGCAGTCAACGCGCCTATTCAAGGAGATGCCAGTGACATGAACTGTGTGGCGGCGAACGCCTTCAAACGGTTCGTGTGGGAGCGGCGCCTTCCGTGGGTTATCTGGCTGCTGTTCCATGACGCGACCTATCTGGACGTACCGGCGGACGACCCTGACGAACCACAGGAAGCAGCGACCTTGCTGAAGGCTGCAATGGAGCGGGTCAAACCCGACTGGTTCACGGTTCCACTTACTGCTACATACGACATCTCGGACAAGATGTGATCGTGCTCGTTTTTGTACTTGAACGTCAGAACGTTCTGACGAAAGGAGATCGAATCTCATGGGCGCTTACGACGACATCCTCAACCAAGCACGGGAACGACAGCAGCGACAGGACCGCTGGAAGCCCAGCAAGGTCAACGAGTGGTACCGGATGTGGCTGGTCAAGCCACACGGCGCCACGGCCCCGTTCATCGCGCAGAAGCAACACTACATCCGGTACGGCAAGATTGACGAGGTCAACAAGCGGATCAAGGACATCTGTCCTACGTTTGTGATGCCGTGCGAAACCCAGTTCAACGAGTTCTGTGTGGGCTGCTCTTGTTACGCCATCAGCGGTCAGAACCCCGCTTTCAAGGCGCTCTTCGGCGGCGACGGTCCCAAGCAGATGGGCTGGAAGCAGACGTTCGCGATCCACATGAACTGCATCATCGACGGCGCTTTCGACAAGGGTGTTATCGAATATAGAACCTCTTCGATGAAGTTCCTCGAAGCGGCCATCGAGCAGGCCAACCGCGCCGGGTACGAGGACATCGCCGACCCTTGGACCGGCAACGCCATCGACTTCAAGACGGTGCCAAACAATGCGGGTGACGGCTACAACTTCGATCCGGTGGTGCTTTGCCCGCAGCCGCTTCCTCTGGCGACCGCGACTGGTTGGGACGAGGCCACCATCAATGCAGTCCTTGGCGACCCGCAGATCGTGACGATCCAGAGATACGAGCAGCGCGTCGATCAAGAGGCGCTGTGTCAGGCCATCGGGATGCGCATGGAGGCCCTGATGCAGGGCTTCGGGGCTCCTACCCAAGTGCAAGGGCCGCAGACGCAGCGCCAGGCATTGCCTGCTGGAGCTGGAGCCGCTCCGCCCCGACCGACTGCACAACCGCGCCGCTTCGACATGCCTGGTGCGGCTCCGAAGCCAGCGCCGGTTCCCAGTCCTGTGGTAGTTCCGACTCCGGAGATCGCGGCGGACGGTGAGATCCCGATGTGCTACTCGATGCCGGAAATCTACGATCCGTCCGAGCAGCAGTGCATCCAGTGTCCGTACTTCCGCAAGTGCGGACCCGCCACGATGCAGGCAGCCAGGTTGGCCGGGCCGGAAGCGATGGCGATGCTCGCGGCGAAGTTCAAGAACAAGCTGGTGAAGTGATATGGGCAAGATTCGAGACTTGCAGGACGCCCTCGGCGACTTCGAACTGATTCCAGGTATCGAGGACGCCGGGGGCGATGACCCGGATGAGGTACAGCGGTCGTTCATCCGTTACTGGATGAGTACCGGCATCACGGCACTCAACTTTCTGATCAGCCTGGACCCGTTCAATGGGTTCCCGTTCGGCAGATCGATCTTGCTGTACGGACCCAGTGGACACGGGAAATCGTTGTGGATGTACAAGTGGATGTCAATGGTCATCCACCTGATGGGCGGGTACGCCTTCCTCCTGGACATCGAGCGTGGGTTGGAGAAACGCTGGGTCCAGGAGCTGGGGCTCGACCAGGAACCGTTCATCCGGGTGTATCGAAAGAAGAAGCCCAACCAGACTCACGCACCGAAGATGAAGATCGAGCACGTCTTCGGTTTCTTCCACAAGCTGGCAAAGATGGTCGACTCTGGTTGGAACCTGGACCCGAAGACCGGGCAAAGAAGGCCGATCATCGTCGGGTGGGATTCAGTCTCCGGAACCATGTCGGAGAAGGAGTTCGATCTGATGCAGTTGCAGGATGAGAAGGACGGTACGGAGGACGAAAGCCCGTTTGCGAAGAAGCAGCCCAAAGACCCGACCAAAAACAACTACCAGAAACCTGCCTTTGCCTTGTCGGAGGGGTTCCGTAACTCCAACACGGTGCTGGCCGACCGCGACATCCTGTTGGTGATGCTCTCCCAGGAGCGCACGGACATGCAAGCTGCCATGACCGCCTTCAACTGGCGCATGGCAGCCGGGGCCACGAAGGACACGGGTGGAAAGGCCCCGACGTTCTACTCGTCGCTCAAGATGCGGGTGTACCGCAAGAACTACCTGTATCACGACCCGGAGGCGAGGTCACGTAGTCTGGTCGTGGGCCAGACCAACGTGTTCGAGTGCGAGAAGTCTAGGCTGGGTCCGGAGGGCTGGTCGCTGGAAGTGCCGATCTACTACCTCGACGGTATCGACGACACCGAGGCAACCTTCCAGTTTCTGGAGGATCGCCGCATCATCCACAAGTCAGGGACGAAGTGTACGATGCAGCTTCCAGACACGGTAGATATTGACGTGTTGTTGACAACGTGCTCCCAACTGGCACCGGTTCCCACCATCGGCGGGGCAGTTCAGTTCAACAAGAAGGACTGGGCAGGGTTGTTCGGTGACCCGTGGTTCTTCGAGGCGATGTCGGCCACCGTGAAGGCGTGGATCGATGTGCAGCGGCACCGTAAGGTAGTTGTGCCGCGAGGGAAGAAGGTGGCGACGTGATTTGTGTACCGTACAAACACATGTCTCCAGCCAAGCGGGCACTGGCCGACTACATGTCGGAACTATCGGAAGGCCACTTGTCGGCAGGCTGGCACACCAATCTGGAACGGTGGCTGTGGGAGGCAATGACCGGAGTCAACGAAGCCTCTCTGGAACCCGAGGAGATCGCCGTGTTGCAGGCCCTGTCCTCGCTTTGCCAGGGCTGGGTCATCTGGCATGAAGAGAACGAAGAGGGAATGACATGGGTACCGCTGGCACACTGGTTGACTTTGTACAACCAGGGAGGCGGTGGCTAAGATGCCGCGAGCGATTCTGTTTGCGGACAATCACACGGACCTCCACGGCACAGCCTGCTATCCATTTCCAGATTCTCCGCTCAACAGCCGGTGGATCTGGTGCCACCGGGCGATGGCTCTCATCACCGAGAAGGGGAAGGAGCTTGGCTGCGAGCTGGCCTTCGGGCTGGGCGACAACGTCCTTCAAATAGGGCACCAGTGGACCAAGGTGCTGGTGAGACTGCGACGAGCCCTGGAGAACATGGGCCTCACACTGGGGCAGGTCGTGCTGGTGGGCGGCAACCACGACCTTGCCATGGATGAAGAGGAGCAGGAGATGTCCCTGCTCTCGCTGCTGGACAGCGACCACGTCAGTTCACAGGGCGAGCGCCCGGCAATCTACACTCACTCGGACGGGATGCAGTTTGCTTTGATGCCATTCAGAGACAACGAGGCGGTCTACTTCAAAACCCTGGAGAAGTTACTGGGCCAGTTGACCAGGGCACGTCCGGCGGTTCTGCTGTCGCATATCGGCATCGTCGGTGCCCGCATTGGCCAGGAACAATACGACCCGGCGTATGGATTCCACTGGCCGGTGGACATGTGGCAGCGGTACCCAAACGTTCTGGCTGCCTTTTTTGGTCACTACCACCCCCACCAGGACATCTCGGACCTGGTGGGGATTCCGGCTTTCTACGTCGGGTCGCCCCAGCAGCACGGGTTCGTCGATGAGGGGGATGACCGTGGCGTCATGGTGCTGGAGTGGGATGTAAGTCAGAACGTTCTGACGTGGGAGTTCCATTCACTCCTGCTACCGAGGTTCTATACCCTGGACCTGGAGACCGACAAGCACGTCGAAGGTTTTCACGTTGCCAATGAGATGGGCGGCGTGGACCCATCGGGGTACTACAAAGTCCACGTCTCCGGAGAGGCGCTGGCGTACAAGACGTGGTTGCAACAGCAGCAGATTGGGCTGTGGCGGCGCATCATTCCAAAGTATCGAGATGCCAGGATGCGGCTGGTGGCCGGACTGGCACACGAACGAGGACTGGACGCCTCCACTCCTCCACATGAACACCTCCGGCGTTACCTTGTGTCGAAAGGCTACGAGGGTGAGTATCTCGAAGCGTTGTTGAAGATTGGCCTGGACATTCTGAGCCGGGTTCGAAGGAGCTGATCGAAAATGGATGTCAAGTTTCGCTGGTTCCGCGCTCAGAATTTCCTGGGCTGGAAGAATCTGAACTTCAAGTTGCCAGAGAAGGGTTGTGTCTTTGTTCGTGGAAAGAACGAGGTCGGCAAGTCTTCCATCATCGAGGTTCCGGCCTGGGTGATCACCGCCGAGACGCTGCGAGGTGAGACACCGGATCGTATCCTTCGCGACAACGCAGCCCAGTGCTGGGCCGAGATCGGCGGCGTGTTCGGCACCGAGCCGAAGATCGTACGACGGACACGCACGCGAGCTGGCAACGAAACCGTGACCATCACGGATCGCACCGGCAAGCGGACGTTCAAGAAGAATGCTGCCAGGCAGGAGTTACTTGACCTCTTCGGGCTCACGCCTGATGTACTGGCTTCGTCTCTCATCTACACGCGAGGGTTCAAGTTCATGGATGCTTCTCCAGAGAGCCGGATGGAGGTGCTCCGGCCTATCCTGGAACTTGGCCAGTACAAGTCGGCGGCACAGGATGCTTCGAAGCTGGCTTCGACTGTGCGGAACGAACTCCAGTCCGTGCTCGACAAGAAGCAGATGGCCGAGGTCGAGGTCAGTGCAACAGTCCGGCGGCTGGAAGAGCGGCGTGTGGCACTGGGTAACTGGGAGCAGCGAGCGAAGGAGGAAATCTCCAGTGCTCACAAAGCCCATCGAGCACAGGTTGAAGAACACATCCTCAACGCCGCAGCACACGAAGCACTGAAAGCCACGGTGGCGAAGAAGCTGGAAGCGAACACGGCGCAGCTCGCACAGCAAGAAGCCTGGCTGGCCAAGGCCGAGCCCGCCATGGCGAAAGTCGACGCCGACGCCCAGGCGTTGCGGATACGGGCCGAATCCCTATCTGGCCAGGCAGCGGTGCTGGAAGCCTTCTTGCAGGATACCTTTGAGCGGGCCATGCCAGGAGAGAGCGGGTGCTGCCCGCTTTGTGGTGGGGCACTGGACGACGTGGCCGTGACTGGTGTGGCAGCAGCGTTGCAGGCACGGGTTTCCAGACTGGTTGCTTCGGCCAGTGTGCTGGGTCGGCAAGCTGCCGAGAAGCTCGACGGTCTGCGAGCCTTCAGAAACAAGAACCATGCGAAGTTCTCTACTCAGACACTCAAGACTGAGAGCGTAGTGCTCCAGCGAAAGCTGCACGAGCTGGACCGGCAGATGCGGAGCGAACAGGAGGCTGCCGACCAGCTCGAAGCCACACCACCCGACACAAGCCTGGCCCTGACGGCTGTTGCTGCTGCACAGGCAGACTTCAACGAAGCGTTGCGGGACATGGCAGTCCGGCGCGAGCAGGTTCAAGAACTTGAGAACCAGGTAGCGACCACGAGAGCGCGGCTGGAAAAGGTGGAGGTGTGGATCAGCGGGTTCTCCGAGGTGCAGGACCAAATCACGGAAGAGGTTGTTCCAATCCTCAACGAGGCGGCTGCTGAGGCGGCGGCGGATATGGCTGACGGGATGCACGTCGAGTTCTCCTCCATCAAGGCCAGCAAGAAGGGCACAGCAAAGGATGAGTTCAACGTCACGGCCTGGATTGACGGTAAGGCCAAGAGCCGCAAGGGTTTCAGTGGAGCCCAGGGCCAGAAAGCGGATCTGATCGCCTTCTCGTGCCTGGGGCAGCTCAACGCGCTGCGGCAGGGGAAGCGGTATCGGTTCATGGCCTTCGATGAAGCCTTCGACGTGTGTGACGCCGAGACCCAGGCTCTGGTGGCGGAGTATCTTCTGCGGCTCGGGCAGAGCAATCTGGTCATGGTCGTCAGTCACTCCGAGGCGTTGCGGGCCTACTTCGAGAACCAGTACACTGTGATACTGGGGCACGATGGAGCCCCTGTACTGGTTCCACCGGGTACCACGCAAGCGGAGGCGGCATGAAGTCAAGAATACGTGAAGTGAGCGCGGTGGTGATGACACCGCTGGACCCCAAGGAGAAGCAGCGGAAGGCAGGCAAGAAGGCCAGGACGAAGGGCGGGAGCTTCGAGCGGAAGTGTGTCAAGTGGCTGGAGGGCTGGTGGGGGGACGGCTTCTTCAAGCGGTCGCTGAATATGGGGGTAAAGGGGCAAGCGTTCACAGACGGCGGGGAAGCAGTCCTGGGTGACATCGCCACGCCCACGAACTGCCGTCTTTGGGTCGGTTGCAAGAACTACAAGTTCGGAGGAGATAAGTACCCGGACGCGCTGCTCTCCCGTACCCTGTTCGGAAACCAGGAAATGTGGAAGTGGTGGGACGAAGCCCTGGAGCGTGCGGCCGGGGTTTCCCGGCTCATTGGGGGGGCAGAGCTGCGCCCCATGATGCTTGTGCAGGTTTACAACCAGGATTTCTTCATCGTTGTATCGACGGAGTTCCTGGAGAGCGCCGCACAGGCATTGGGCGTATCAGACTGGCAGCTTTGCCCACGGTGGGATGTGTATCGAGCAGCGGATTGCTCGATGCACATCTTTCCACGGGAGGTCTTCGAGATCCTCTTTCCGAAGATCGAAGCAGTTACCAGATTCATTGGTGGTGAGCTGCCATGACCCAGATAACTGCCAAGAACTGGTACGACAAAGAGAAGGGCGAAGAAGTCGTCGCGAGGTACCGACAGGCAAAGCAGGAGAAGCAGCCCAAGTGGAGAGTCGACGGGATCATTGCCGAGGCAGTTGTCATCTTCCGGCCGGTTGCCGTCAACCTGTACCGGAAGATGCACGGCGAGATGTTCGTTGACAGAGAGGAGTTTCTGGCGGACGCCGACCTGAAGGCCATCCGAGTCATTCTCAATTACAAAAAAGAGAAGGGCGCTTCGGTTCACACCTATCTGTTCCAGGCCATCTCACGTCACCTGATGCGACTCTCGGCCGAGAACCAGAAACAGGTGGAAACGTCGACGCTGACTGGAGACCCAGCGCACCCGCAACCCCACGGAACCTACGAACAGGCGGAGTTTTCGATTCAAGACATGCCGTGGGACACCTGGTTTCGTAGTGAACCGGAGATCCGGATTGCTCGTCTGGTAGCTCATGCGCTATCGCTGGAGGGAAGGGTACCCAATGCCGAACAAATCAAGCGTTACTACAAAGTCCAGGTCAGAGATGTGCAGTCCGTCATCGACCGTGCCCTCGTCCGAATCCGGATGCAGCTCAAACCAGTTGGACTGGCTGCTGCTCTTCAGCGTCAGGAGTTCGATGATGTTAGAGCTGAGCGAGGTGCTGGGATTTGAAGTAGTCGAGAAGCTCATCACCTACTTTGGTGGCACGACCCTCAGACTGCCCTCCTGGATCGACCTACAGACGAAGAAGAAGGCGTGGGAAGGGCTCTTGCTCAAGGGGATGCCGGGAAGAGACAAGGGTCTGTTGATGGAGCTGTTGCAGGTAGACGAAAAGCAGATAGAGCCGGTGCTCTACGAGATGAAGAAGGTGATAGGTCTGTCAGTGATTCCAGGCAAACGAAGGCGAATACGTACAAGGAGGTGATCGTCATTGTCTTGTGTGACATTGCAGTATACGTCCAGGTGGACTGCTCTGGTTGGCTTTCTCGATGACGAGATTGCACTGGTCGAGAAGTACCTGACCGAGAAAGACCCGAAGGCCATCTGGGATTGGAGGTTCAAGCAGCACCAGTGGGATGGGAAGGAGTGCCTGCTGTTCAAACAGGAGGACGGGAGCCTGTGCTTTCCCTCCGGGCTCATCCACCACATCAAGCTCTACCTGGAAGAACAGGGGCTCCAGGTAAAGATCGAGGGAACACTACCGACCTCGGAGCATGAATTGCCGGACTGGGTCACCCAGTTCGATGACTGGTCGCTCCGGGAGATAGACCAGGTTGAAGGGTTCAAGGCCCTCGTCCGCAACGGTAGAGGGATTCTTGACGCTGTACCTGCCTTCGGGAAGACCGAGGTTGCCGCCGCGCTGGCAAACCTGTACGCCAATGTGCTGGCAAACCACTACAAGGCTGCCTGCAATGTACTGTTCCTGGTAGACCGCAAAGGTCTTTGCGAGCAGACAGTGCAACGGTTCAAGAAGCGGTTGCCGAAGCTAGACATCGGCTGGATCACTTCCGACAAGTGGAACCCGAAGGCCATCACGGTCGCGATGGCGCAGACCGTTGCGACTAGGTTTCGCAACGGTGACCCGGAAGCCCGGCGTTATCTCCAGGACGTGGATGTGGTCATCTGTGACGAAGTCCACCGGTTCGGTAGCGAGGTTCTCTGGAGCTTCATGATGGCCATACCGGCAAAGCGCCGGTATGGCCTGTCTGGTACAGCCATGAACTACGACCGGCTCCGGAACATGAAGCTCTGCGGCATCATCGGCCCGGTGGTTCACAGGGAGGGCTACGAACGGCAGCGGGCGATGGGCAACATCGCAGACACCGTGGTGGCCTTCTATACGTACAAGCACGACATGCTGTACGACCAGCTCACGAAGACCAAGAACGGGTACGACCTCTACTACAAGACCAACGTCATCTACAACTGCGAGCGCAACGCGATGGCGGTCGCCAAGGCCCTGGAGATGGCGGACAGGGGCTACCAGGTAGTAATGTTGGTAGACAAGACCAAGCACCTGATGTGGCTGGTCGGCATGTTCAAGGAGTGGTACAATATCAATGTTGCCTGGCTTCACGGCCAGATGCCAGATCGGGACTACAAGGCGACCATGGCAAAGGTCGCTTCCGGTGAGGCGAGGATATGCGTTGCAACGACAGTCTTCGACTACGGCGTGAACGTCCCGGACCTCGGTTGTCTCATCTTCTGCGGTGCGGGAAAGAGCGAGGTGGCCGTGCCCCAGAGACACGGTCGCGGCATCCGCAAGAAAACGGACGGCCCCAACCTGTTCTTCCTCATCGACTTCAAGGACACCAATACAAGGTCGCTCGGGGGGCAGTTCAAGGAACGGGAACGGTTCTACAAGAGCCTGCCGGGTGCCAGGATTTACTATGATCGAGAGATCGGTGATATTGAGGGCGAAGTCGTTCCTGGGTAAGTACACCCAGCTCTGTGCCGAACGCGCCCGAAGACCGCCGCCCGTCAAGCGAGAGAGGCTGATTCCCGCGCTGCTCCGCATCTTCTCTCTGGTCGACCGGATGGAGGCCACTGACGAGAACTTCCTGCTGGCTGTCTTCTCGTACCGGTGGCCCACTGGCTTGCCGTACCTGACCGCCATGGCGGGCTCTTACGCCGAGAAGTGCTACGGCTGGTTCTGCAAGAACCAGAGATCGATCAAACCGCTGGAAGACTACAGGCAGAAGTTCGGATACGCCAGATATCTGGCACTGTTCGACCACAACGCGCAGGTTCTGGTTGCGCTGGAACGGAACTGGGGTTTGGCCAGGGAGGATGCGTTTCAATTCTTCGGGCACATGTTCAACACAATCTTCATGGCGAGCGCACCTGGAAGTCATGACGGTCTGCCATCTGCTTTGAAGAGCATTGAAAGGCATCTGAAACAACTATGGATAATCAGCTACTCGAAGGCTTCAACCCGGTTACCTTCGACGCCACCCCAGAACTCAGCATCAAAGTTCTCGCGTACCTCCTTTCCGACGACCGGTTCGTTCGCAGGCATCTTGCCGATCTTGAAGGGGACTTATTCTCGGAGCCCAACCAGAAGTTCGTATTCAGCATCGCGCTCAAGTTCTTCAAGAAGCACGGGATTCTTCCGGGGCCGGACTCGATCATCGACATAGTTCGCGATCTGGCCAAACACAAGGAAGGATCGGAACGAATCCTCGGCCCGGTCGCCGAGGTACTGATGGGGGTGTACGGCTCCGACTTCACTCGGGATGCTCCTCACATCCGCGAGAAGGTCATCGAGTACATGCGCCTCAAGGCTGCCAGGAAGCTGATGCTGGACATGCCCCAGCACTTTCTGGCAGGACCGGATGCCTATGGCAAGATTCGCCAGGCCATGCAACGAGCTATGCGGGTTGGAGAATCCCGTTTCGAATCTACTGCGTTCGCGTTCGACACCGATGCAGTACAGAAGTGGTTCGAATGGAACAAGGCTTCTGACCGGCACAAGATCCCGACTGGTTTACCTTCGGTGGACTCTCTCTACGGGGGAGGGCTTTCCGGAGGACAGATTGGAATAGTCATTGCCCCACCGGCCAGGGGCAAGACCAAGTTCCTGATGAACGTCGCCGTCAACGTCAGTTTTCTGCAACGTCGCAAGGTGCTGTACTTGTCGTGTGAAGAAGCACTGGAGCAGTTGCAGGGACGAGCCTATTCCCTGATTACTGGAGTTCCGACGAAGCTGCTGGCCGCACCAGCCATGGCACCGAAGCTCAATTCCGTCATAGCCAACATCCAGCAAGAGCTGAGGAAGAATCTGATAATCGCTTTCTTCCCCGCCAACTCGATAGGCATCGCGGACGTGGAGGACTTCATCCAGTACCTCGGCGACATGTACGGGTTCTTCCCCGAGATGCTCATCCTGGACTATGCCCGCAACATCAAAGATCCGATACCAGACAAGAAGAACGACGAGTACGCCCGACTCGGGAGGGTTTACCTGGAACTCGTGGCCCTTCTCCAGAACTTGAAGATTCCAGGCTGGACTGCCGGTCACTGTTCTCGCGGCGCCACCGACAAGAAGACCATCAAGATTGAGGACATCGCGGATTCGTTCCGGCCCGCTGCTATCGCCGACGTGGTCCTGACCTTGTGCCAGACCATCGCCGAGTACCGAGCCCGCATCCTCCGTGTGTTCTCGGCCAAGGTCCGCATGGCGGAGCAGTACGGGATCGCGTTCTTGCGGGACCAGCGCGATATCGGTTACCTGTGCTCTGTCGAGGAAGCCGCGCTCCAGCAGCTCATGAGCGGTGGCATGGTTGCACCGGCCATGGCAGCAGGCTTCGAGTCTTCTGTAGAGGAACAGGAAGAAGCACTGAGAGCGGTAACCGGCGCCGAGGAAGAAGAGGAGGAAGAGGTTCCGTTCGACTCCACACCAGAGCCAGACCCTACGGATGGCGGCAGTTACCTGGAGATCGAATAGTGGGTCTGAACGCCAACAAGCTGTGGCAACTGACACGGCGGCTACGGGCGCCGTGTCAGGCAAACCCGCCACCACGGCACTGGGTGAACGTGCTGTGTTGCTTCTGCGAGGGCGACTCCGGCAGACACAACAACTTCACACTGGGCCTGAACACGAAGGACATGACCGCCTCGTGCCTTCGCTGCGGTACCAACGACGTGGATCTCTGGGAGGCGCTAGCCCAGGTCGCCAAGATCGACAAGGGGGAAGCCTACAGGCTCTACAGGGAGGCCGACAGCGACCCTCTCCTGGAATTGGTGGCTGCACAGGAGCCAGCCCAGACCAGAGAGCGTGGGAAGCCCCTGACGCTGGAACAGTGGGACGATGCTTTCCCCTCTCCTTCGTCAGAACGTTCTGACGAAGCCATCGGCTGGATCAGGCAGTATCTGGTCTCGACCCGGTTGTGGCCCGACCAGGAAGATTGGGCGCGGTGGCGAGTCGGCGTGGGTGTGACTCCCCGCCAGAAGAAGCTGCCCTTCATCCACCCGCCCAACTGCCGCTGCTCACCCTGCTGGAGCCGCTTCAAGGGGATGTTCCACGCCAGGGTGATGTTCCCAGGGATTTTGAACAACGAGGTGGTTCACTTCACGGCCAGGAGCCTGGACGCGACTCTGCTGCCACCTAAGAACCTGGACTTTCCCGTGATGGCGGGCGGAGACAAGTGGAACTCGCTCTTCGGTACCCATTTGCTCGAACCCGGCCAGGACATGGTGTACCTGGTGGAGGGTCCAATGGACGCCATCACAGTCGGACCACCGTGCCTGGCATACTGGGGTGCCCAGGTCTACGATCCGCAGATTGCACTGCTGCGATCCTTGGGGATCAGGACGGTGGTCCACATCCCGGACCGTGATATGCTGGAAGGCGATCCGCAGAAACGGAAGCTGATGATCAAGAACATCACGAACCTGTCGGCCGCGTTCGACTACTATCTGGCGCTTCTACCAAAGGTACCCAGTCGTTTCGATTCAACGAAGGCAGCAAAAGATCCCGATGAGGCCGGGCGCAAGGTCAGCTACGCAGCAATCGAGACCGCAGAGCAGCCCTCGTTCGCCTGGATGACTTCGTTCACGTTGAGGTAAACCCCCATGGGTCTGATCAAACTGATTGACAAGCACACGGCACAACCAGGAACTCGCAAGATGGTCGAGAAGGCTGTCAAGAGTGAGCTAGGAGACCATCAGAACCACATCCGGTTGCTGGCAGTCCAGGGGCTGAAGACCCGGCTAGCTCACCTGGACCGACTCGGAAAGGTCATGCTGGAGATCGAGCAGCGGCTTTTGGCCAAGGCCCTGTCGAAGGACGACCTGGTTCGAAACTACTGCCTTCTGCTGCTCAACATGTCCACAACCGTATCCCACATCAAAGACCTGGCATCGGTCTTGAAGACGGAGCCAGGAACAAAAGTACCAGATCAAGTCAAGAAGCGAGCGATGGCCATCTGCGAAGCACTGGCTGCGCTCGCGGAGTGAGCACCGCAAACGTTATCTACGCGCTGGAGTGGTGGAAAATGGAAGAACCGAATGTTGGAGAACTGGTTTGCACCAAGTGTGGCAGCAAGACAACCGCTATCGACCACGGGTTGGCATGTCCGAACGGACCGGCAGACTCGATCTGGGTTAAGCCCGAGCCTCCTCCGATGACCGACCAGGAGCGGATCGGTGTCTGCTTGACGCCACCAGGAGAGGGCGAGGAGCCTCCATCTGAAACAGAGCGCACGTTCGACCCGGCACCTACGGTAACCGACGAGCCCAGTTTGTAACAGATGCCAACGTTCGTCGGTCGTGCCAACTTCCAATGCAGCCATTGTCGCTACCTGTACGCCTCCGAACTCCAGAAGAAGTCCGGGAGGGTGGAGGATAGCCGGGCGTGGCAACTGGCCAGCGTTTGTGAGCAGTCGGTCCTGGTACCCGAACTGGTACGGTACGAGCCAAAGCTGCTGATTCCTTCGGATGCGAGAAAGCTGGGTGAGATCCCGGATGACTACGTCTCCTTGGTCATCGCTGACCCTCCCTATGCCATCAGCGAGCAGCAGACCATCTCCCGTGGTCGCAACACCATGAAGTTCAAGGGCTCCGACCTGAACCTCCACAAAGGTGCCTGGGACGACCAGGACTGGTGGAAGGAGTTGACACCGGCAACCTTGGCCTGGTGTTCCGAGTTCAGGGACAAGTTGCTGTCCCATGGGGTCCGGATCGGTGAAGACGAGAATAAGGAGATTGGATTCTGGGGCTTCACCCACGACTGGATCAAGGAAGCCGACCGTGTCTTGCACCCAGGCGGTTGCATCGTCTGCTTCTACGACAGAGGCCGGACCTCCATCGTTAATCTCATCCTGGAGTGGGGATTCGGGTACAAGACAAAGGGCTCTTTTGGGATGATGAAAAATGCCCCAACGCCCCAGGCACGAAAACAGAAATGGGCGAACGGTTGGGAGATGGCGGTCATCGCCATGAAACCCATTCCGGCTGAAATGGCTGGTTGCAAGGAACAGCTTTTCCGGTACAACTGGAAGGAGGGCCACTGCGGCGACTGGGGAGTGGGAGGCAAGGCCACCTCGTGGGAACGGTTCGCCGCACCGGAGATCAAGAACGGTGACGGAACCGTGGAAGCTGAGCGAGCCCCCGGCCACTCCACCGCCAAGCCCACCTGGGCCTACAAGCGGGCCATTCGCTGGTGGAGCTTTCCAGGTGATGTAGTTCTGGAGCTGTTCAGCGGGTCGGCACCCGGTGCGGAGTGTGGCTACTTGCTGGGCCGCAAGATGATGTGCGTGGACAACGACGACTTGTGGTACGGCGCGGCGGTGACCAAGATCGAGGATGCCAAGGCGTACCTGCGTTGCAACGGGATCGAACCTGAAGCTGCGTCATGGTAGAGGGGGACTTGAAACCCTGTGTGTCAGAACGTTCTGACGATCAGCTTCCGCTAGGTACCGAGGTCCGGGTCTGCGGACGTGGTCCTCAGCTCGATGGGAGGCTGGGCCGGATTGCTTCTCGCCGCCACAATTCACCGCATCCCTACTACGTGGTGGATCTGGGATCGGGCGAATACTGCTACGCGATGGATCGCGACCTTGAAATCATTCAGCCAGATTCGCCCCCGGTGACTGAGATTTTGTCTTGAGGTAGTAAAACCGCTGGCCGCAACGCAGGTTGCAGTAGCGTTGGACTTTTCTTTTCGGCACAAAGGGGCGGCTGCACTCTTTCAACGCACAGGTTCTAGCAGGAAGGTTACCGACCAGTAACTTGGGGTTTTCGGACTGCTCTGGCAGCAGCTCCACCGCCGGTTGCTGTTCCACCGCTGCTCGTTGTCTTTGTCCCGCCAGAATCAGGTCGTCGATGATAGCAACGGTGGACTCGCTGGGGATTGCCAGAAGCTCGATATCGTCCCCTTGCGTCTTCATGTCGAACCTGTATCCCCGCTCGATGAGCAGCGTCAGCAAATCCTGATGAGCTTGCTTCATCGTCGCTGGTCCGAGAGCCGCTTGCCCACCTCGACAAGGGTAACACCCTCGGGAATCGGATCGTCCTTGTGGAACTGCATGGCACGAAACCAGCCGTAGTCAGTTTCTCCGTAGCGGCTCATCGTCGCAATGATGCTGCACCAGGTACCGTGATCGAACGTAAACTCGTGTGTCACCTCGGACTCTGGGCTGGCTTCCCGGTGGATACGCATGACGACGGCGTCGTTATCGCCACGATAGAAGAACACTCCGCTGTGCGCGTGAAACACAGAACTTTCCATTTTCCGTCATCCTTTCAACCTGTGGCCGAGACCGCCACAGCAGGGGCAGCCAGTACGTCCATGGTGTGGTCTAGCCCCGCATGGGCACCGCTCCACCAGATCCGCCGCCGCAAGCCTCGCCACGGTCTCCTGGAGGCCCTTCCAGCAGTGGTCCATGGTGGTTGCCTTGTAAAAGTCGAAGTCAGCGGACGGCTTGCCCAGCTTGTAGGCAATGGCGTCAAGCTGAAACTTCATGAAGTTGACCAGGTTGTGGAAGAACTGCACCACAACCTGGTCAAGCGGACTTACCCGTTCTTCGGGGCGTCGGGTACCGAGACTGTGACTTCGGTCTTCCCGGCTCCGAACTCCTGCTCCGTTCGCGGCATGTCCGACAGACCCGTGAAGAAGGGTTCCCTGGGCTTCTGGTCCTTGTCCATCTTCCTCAGCTCCTTCTGGTATACCATGGTGATTCTTCCCGGCAATGGTGCCCATTGTGCAACCTTTCTGAAGAACATGGTATCCACGAGGATTCTGTCGAAGTTGGCCGGGGACATCAGGTAGAGGTGCTCCCTGGGCTTGATGTGCCTCCAGTCGATTCCAGAAGTCACTGCCTGCTCCGAAGAGGGGTCCGGCTGTTCTATGAGCAGGATTCCACCAACGGCCAGCCGCAGACGCATCGAATCCAGTTCGAGGGTCGGGTCGACCAGATGTTCGATCACGTCATAGGCGGTGATCACGTCCATGCAGCAGGCCAGCTCTGCGGTGGAGCTGGCGACTAGCATCTTGCGTGCTGTCTTCGGTCGGGCTTTTGCTACCTGGTTGATGATCCACTCTCCAGGTTCCGTACCATAGGCATCAAAGCCAGCTTCGGTTGCAACGTCCACCATGGCTCCTCCAGAGCAGCCGAAGTCGAGCAGACTGGTGGGGGGACTGGCGAACTTCAGCAAGTCGGCCAGACGCTGACGAGCAACGTCCAGATCGTGCCCATACCGCTCCAGTGTGGTTCCCTGACCACCCTGTGCGAGCGGTATTCTGGCGTCTACGTGGTATCGGGCATCCGTGTACGTGCCATCGTAGAAGATGTGGAGCAGAGGCGTCCGGTAAATGAGAGCGCAGAGCGAACATCGAAAGATGTCCACGCCCTCCTTCTCTCCGAGCAGCAAGACCCCACGGCCCGAACACATCGGGCAGAGCAGATGCCCGGTCACGCCGCCACCGACAGAACATCCATGATCAGCGTGTAGGTGTCGGACAAGATGGTTGTAAGCCGCAGCTCGTACACATAGTTGACCCAGATGGTGAGCTTGTTGGTGTCCTCGACCGTGAGGTACACGGTCATCTCGCCACCGGGTGCGTTCGTGAAGGTGATCTCGGCCGGAACTGCGGACGACTTCGAGATGAGAGCTGCGGAATCCACGTCGGTTTCTCGCGCCTTGACCAGAAATCGTGCGGTGACATTGGACAGCGGAACCGCCACCCCATCCTGGTTGACCAGTCGGAAAACGTAGGAGCCGCTGTTACCGCGACTCACGGTCAGCCGGTTCTTGTAATTGACGCCAGCGGTGATTAGCGTGCCGGTCAGGGCTTCGACGATCAGGGGCGTGATCTCCTGGCCGTTGTCGTAGACAAGCTGGACTACCTCTCCAACCACGGGTGTTTGCTTCAGGGTCACAACCCCCGGTGAAATGAACACCGTCCCTTCCTGGACTACTGGCTGGTCCAGGCCGTCGTCGTCGGTGCGTCGATGAAGCTGACCGTTGATGAAGTGGTGGATCGTGTCTTTCTTGTACGGAACAGAGGTCGAGAACACCTTGTTGCTTCCGTTGATGAGGCCGTTGGCTGGTTCTATGATGAGTGCCATCGTTTTAGCTCTCGTGCTGTTCCGGCGTGATGAACGCCATCCAGGCGGTCTCGGGTGTGTTCAAAGCAGCGGTGGTGACTGGATCGTTGGAAAGTAGGTGGAGGTCGCCAGACATCCCCTCGTCGGGGATCGACTTGAACGCAGCAGGCGCACAGAGCTGACCGTCCATGAAGACCTCGGCCGTGTCGGGCATGAACTGCTCGGGGAACAGCAGCACGTAGTCCGGGTAGCCCGCTGGCAGATACCGAACCGGGACCACGATCTTCTGTACAGGCTTCAGTGTCACTCTACAGGCTCCCTGACCTTGTTGGATTGTCCAGCAACCACAGGCAGCGTTCCCTGGCGTGTTCGGTGGCCTGTTTCATCTGAGCGGAGGTGAACTCGAAGAAGTTGATGCTGGTCGGTGCGTACATGAGCTGGACTTGTTTCCCGGTGGCGGCACATACGGACTGTACTTCCTTGATGGTATCGACAAGGCGGTCGGCGTAGGAGTCCGCCAGGCATCTCAGCGCAATCCAGAAGAAGGTAGCTTTTCGGTTCATCAAATTCGGGTCTGGCTTCAGCCGAACCAGGTCGTTGATGATGACGATGCAGCGAGTCCATTCTCCGCTAGCCATCGGGCTGATGTCCAGGGGCTCGTGCAGCCCGGCATCCACGTAATGGTGCTGAGGGTTGTCTGGGTCCACCGTGGACTCGGCCTCGAACACCAGCGGGACGGCAGCGGACGCACGGCAAGCCCTGGCACCACCAACCCTGGGCCATTCGGTTCGGTTGAAATGAACCACGGCGCCTTCATGCAGGTTGAAAGCCGGTATCGACACATCGAACTTGGCATCTGCCAGCAACAGATCGCCAAGGTGCTTTTCCAGGAAGCGTCGGTAACGCACGCCCCGGTAGAGGCCGGTCAGCCCGACCCCGCAGTCGAAGAGTCCTTCGAGCACGTTGTTGGAGGGCGAGAAGAGTTCGTCAGAGTTCATCTCACCTACCGCTCCGGTAATCTCGTCGGAGGTCTTGCCGACCGCCGCACCGAACATGGGAGCAGCAGCTCCTGAGACCCCGGAACCGGCAACAATCTCCAGCGCAGCGGGGTGCTCGGCAATGGCTTTCAGTGCCCCGGCGGTACATGCAGCGGCAGTTGGTCCGCCTGCGCTGGACATCACGATGATCTTTTCGCTCATGTCGTCAACCTCTTACGGGCCTCCCACGGTGGCTTTCTTCAGCATGGTCAGGATGGCTTGTGGTCCTACCAGACTCAGCAGCAGGGCAGCCAGCAGTACGACCAGAAAGATCACTTTCCATCGTTCTTGTATACCCCTCCAGAAGGTCAGGTTCTCCTCCACGACCTTGATGGGGGCTTCGTGCTGTGCGAGCACTTGTTGATGGTGGGACAGGGTACCCTGGAGCGTACCCAAGGTCGTGGCGGTGTTTTGCAGACCATCTTGCGCTATCTTCAAGACCTTCTGTAGCTCGACGACGATCTCCTCCAGGTCTTCGTGATCACCTTCGAGCCGCCGAACTTTCTCCACGAGCAATCCGTGTCCCCCAGCCAGTCGCTCAACCTGGGTGCTGTGGTCGTTGAGTAGCTTGTGGACATCAATGATGAGCCGGTAAAGCTCGTTGTTGGGGTCAGTCATACGAGGGAGAGAGGACGGTCCCGCAAGTGGGCGTTGGTCAGGAGTAGTCTACGGCGCATGGCCAGGAAGGGGGTGAGCAGTGCAAGCTGCTGAGCCAGGTTGGGGCTGGTCTTCCTGAAAGTGTCATCTACGTCGTCCCCAGCCAAGTGGGCACCTTCTACTACGGTCAGGTAGGCGATGGCGGTTTCCGGGAAGCGAGCGCGGACTTTCCTGGCCAGCTCCCTACCGTTCATCTTGGGCATCAACACATCGGTGACCAGCACAGTGAGACGGGGAGCCTGCGCGATGAAGGTGATAGCCCACTCGGCGTCGTCTGTTATGGCCAGGGTGGGTTTTTCGGGGAGAGTCACTTGCTCCCAAAGTCTACATATGATCGTCCGGAGGTCCGGGTCATCCTCGACCAGAACCACACGGAGGTCAGGTGACCCTGAAAGGATCACGGTGCCGTTCGGCGTGCTCAGTTCCTCGATCTTTCCCATGACCACGCCTCCTGTACCTGCAAGGCGGCGAGCGGGTCTACTCCTGCGCGTCGTCATTTTCCCTTTCCACCTTCGATGGTCTTGATCCTGACCGATAGATCGGTGACCGACTTGTCGATGGTCCCCACGTCTCGACGAAGATCGTTGAAGCCCGCTCCTACTTCCCGGCGCAGGGCTGCCAGCTCCTGGTTGGTTTTCTCGTTCGTCACAGCTTGCTGTTGCAGCAAGCTGTTCTCGACTTGCAGCTTGATCACGCCTTGCTGGGCCTTGATGTCGTCTACCTGTTTGGTGTACCGGCTTTCAGCTTCCTGGATCTCTGCCTTGAGCCAGTAGCTCGGGGCAGCGGCTGCCATGGTTACTACCGCCGTGGCAACCAGTCCCAGCAACCACTTGGCATGGTCTGATTGCTGGGACACAGGAACACGAACGACTCTGCGGCGGGGGCGGGCTTTCGGTTCGGTCGTCATCAGTACCTCCTCACGGCCTGCCCGAAGTAGTAGAACTGTGCTTGCTGGGCTGCCCTCGTGGCTGCCAGCCCGCGCTCTGCATGGATTCGTTCCAGCAATGTCTTGTAGTAGGCAGGTACCCACTGGACTGGGATCTGCTTGAACTCGACCGCTGCCATAGGGTTCAACCGCTCCAGCTCGAAAACCCCGGAGGTGTACCCTTGCCATACCGGCACTGCAACCACGGCAGCCGGAAGTCTACGCTCGGCTATCCAGCTCCCGACTGTCCCCGGCGGGTAGAAAACCGGAAAGCCCCCTGCTTCCAGGGAGGCCGTCAACGCCAGCAGCCACAGCAGACGGGCCAACGGGTCACCTCTCCTTGGCTGCGGTCTTTACAGGAGCCGCAAGCCTTGCCCTGAGTTCGCGAATCTCTTGCAACAAAACCTGCTGTTGCCGTTCGGAAACCTCCAGCTTGGGGGCCAGTGGGTTGCTGTTCGCAACATGGGACCAGAAAGTTCTGGAGGCCGTGTCGGTGGTCAGTTCTTTGTGGAACATGACCTCTCCATGTGGGAGCATCCGGATCAGCTCGGCGTTCTTGTTCGGAGCAATCTGGCTCCAGATGGAGTAGGCGTCGGTGGGGGGCTTGGTGCCACCAATGGAATCCTGCTGGATTTGAGGCTTCGGCCGGGAAGCATCGACGAGACGCTGAGTCCATGCTTCGTTCACAGCTCTGGCAGCCAGGTAGCTGCTACCTGTCGTGGACGAGAACAGGAGCGCAAGCCAGGCAAAAACCCAGAGACCGGTTCTGGGCTTGGTTTGGCACGGACGCGGATTGTCGAGGTTGTCCAGTTGGATCACGACGAAGCCTTTCGGTCGATGAATATCTGGTCCCACAGTGCGATGATCACGCCTACTGCTGCCAGGACGACCAGCAAGGATGTTACCAAAATCGTGTGCCGCATGGACATCTTTATCGCGAGGTCGGAGTCGTGGGCCGGACTGATGGCGCCGAGGTCGTGGTGGGAGGCGGCTGAACCTTGGCCAGTTCTTCGGCGGCTTTACTTGCCAGCTCTCTCCGCTCCAGCACCGCTTGCTTGAGGGAAGCTGCTGCTGCTGCAATGGCTGTGTTGAGTGCGTTCCGTTCTGCTTCAGTGGCCTCGATCAGAAAGGTCCGTACCTGGTCGATCTCCCGCATCAACGTTTCTTCGTCACGAAGGCACTCTGACTTGTTTGCATACTTGACGAGAGCTGCGGCTTGCCTCCGCGACAAGCCACGCATCACCTGTTCGACCGCCTTGGGTGGGATTTCTACCCGTCCGGCGTCTTCTGTCTGGAAGACAACCGGGGGCAGCTCCTGGGCAGCCACCGTGGTACAGAGCACCAGCAGAACCAGAACCTGACTGACTTTCATCGCTGATCTACTCCTTGACTGTGTAAGAGAGCGACACAGAAAACAGTTCCACGAAGTTCGTGTAGTTGTCTGTTCCAGATAACGTGCTTGCGAGCCGGGCTACTTGCACAAAGACGGTGCCGGGGCTGGTGGCGAAGTCGGCGGCGGTAAGTGTGGCCGACTTGTAGAAGAACTGGTTGGCGTTGTTGATGGTGGTCGTGGCTGAGATGTCCCTGACCGTGGTTGGTGTAGCCGCATTTGGATATACCCAGTAGGTGACCCGCATGGCGGCGTCCCCTTCTGTACTTGTACCTCCACTGAGCATGAACTTGAACGTCGGCGCAACGTTGGGGTCCAGATCATCTGGAATCTGGAAACTGTAGGTCGAGGTGGAGTCGACGCTTTCCGCCATTCTGACTTGCGCTTGCAGATTGCGTGTTTGTGCGGGATCTCTGATGGTGGTGGGAGTCCAGTTAGTGGGGCCTGTGAACTCCTTCGTTCGAGTCTGTCGCGAAGACAGCATCGTGTACGAGGTTCCGTTTTGGTTTGCTCTGACCTTGTAGGTGGCTCCGGTGACGGTGTTCGAGTTGATCTTGATCCCGTTGGTTGCCGGGTCTCCAGCCGAGCCGGTTACGAGACCGCCGGTAGAGTAGATGTCCCCCGCGACCTGTAGCGCATAAGTTCCGGCGTCGCTCGCGGTGTTGATGAGAACGTCACCGCCCCTTGGATTGATTGCGAACGGGAAGTACGACCCGAGCGCATCACGCGCTGCTGCTTGCACCCAAGAGGGATACGGCGAGTTCAAGTCCGTTCCGAAATACAGAGAACTTACCGAGGAGTTGTTACGCAGGGCGAGCACTGCTGTGGGAACGGTCCCAGATGTTGCAGGTAGGCCCCCGTTGCCCCCAAACACTTGCAGTCGGCTTCCAGTGTCGTCGGTGACGGCGCCGATGCTGACGTTACCGGAAACACCAATTGCGAGGTTGGCGGCTGCAAACAGGGTGGCGTCCATGTAGTCCGCCAGTCCGGTTGTGTTGCCGATCAACATGCTGCCTGCCGGAGCATCGCCCGCACCGCCCATGGAGATGAAGCCCTCGCGAACTCCAGCACGGAAAAACGACAGCACAGGCGCTTGATTGGCGTTGACACCACCACGAATCTTGACTTCGATGTGAGATGCCGCACCAGATCCAAACACAGCGTTACCAGCCACCTGGAGTTTGTAGCCCCCTGCATCTGCCGCGCCGCCGATGTGCAGCTCACTGTCAGTGTTGACCAGGAGGTGAGTCGTGGTTCCCGCTGCGTTCTGGATTCTGAAGGGGCCATCTTGGCGGACAGACAAGGAGTTGTCTGCGCCGTCCGGAAATAGGGTTGTGACACCCCCTAGTGTCAAGACACCCGGTATCCCAACAGCTCCAGTGTCTCGCGTGACGGCATTCTGTCTACGGAGCAGCAGCCCACCCCAATAAGTTGGGACGGTGCCTGCATTGTAGTTCACCGCAAAGTAGATTTTGACGTAGCGAACCGGCCCGGCGTCCGACCCGTTGTAGGACGCGTGCGAGGTGGGCATGGCCACAGTTCCGGAATACTTGGTCCAGGTACCGTTCGCGGGAACGGTTTCTCCAGAGGCGAAGTTGTAGACGATGCCCGCGTTTTCAGCAATGGGCAGCTTGTCTTTGTCATATCGCGCTGTTCCGTAGTAGAGCAGGCCAGCAGTTCCAGTGGCCCCGATCTCCCGCATCGCCCACACCTCACCGTAGAGCGTCTCTCCAGGCTGCACCGGGATGTAGTCCGAGTAGAAGTCACACGCGGTACCGTTCTGGTAGGCCACCTTCGAGAACGGAATTGTGGTCGTGTTGCTCTGGCTGTAAGTCGGAACAGTCCCACCGAGTACGTTCTCTCCCCAGTTCCCGGCCTCGAAGTACGCTTGGGACGAGAAGTAGATCGGCCCCTTGTCGAAGACAGGCTCGATCCTGGCACCATAGGAAGCAATACGCCCGTTCACCTGAAGTTTGTGTACTCCGTCGTCAGTCGTGGTGCCGATGAGGACGTTGCCGCCTGGTTTGACAACCAAAGCTCTGGTGGTGTTGTTGACCATTAATGACACATCGTCTGTAGCATTGACGCTCCTGACCACGCTCCCTCCGTACCCAAGATCCCACCCAAAGAGCGCCCCATAGTCAGAACCGTAACGATTGGCCATGAAGTATTTGACGGTTCCAGATGAAGATGCTTGGACCAGCATATTTGCATCGGAATTTGCAGCACCTCCGCCAAAGACCGCCCTATCAGACGCCAACCGCTTGTTGGTGTCGTCCCACGTAAGTCCAGCGTCGTCGTCCTGCACCCCGCCGGTACCGGAGAAGATGAGCCGCCCGGCCGTGAGCGCCGTGTTGGTGATGCCCGGTGCCGAGATCGTACCGTCCGCGTTCACCACCAGGCCGGTCCCGTTCAGGTCACCCGTGGCAAGCCCACCTCCGAGATAGACCTTGCCCCCGGTGGCTCGTAGAACGCCCATCCAGGCCGTGCCTGCTGCGTCCGGGGCCAGGATGCCTGCGTTCCCGACGAGGATCTGCCCGGAGCCCGAGAAGTTGTCCGCAGTGATCAATGCAGGGTCCACGCAAAGTGCGATGGAGCGTTGGGCTGCTACGGTTCCGATCCGCAGCACTTTGTAGGCTTGCCCCGTGTACCCAAAGTACGTTTCGGAGATCGGGAAGGCGTCGGCCCCTATGCTCAGAGCCGTGGCGGTTGCAGTCCCATTGACCTGGAGCTTGCTGACGCCGTCGTCGGAAATGGTGCCGATGAGAACGTTGCCACTTGTGGTGATTTCAATTCTGGCAGCACCGCCGGTCTGATCATAGAGAGAAAGCCGTCCGGCCCTGCTGCCCTGGGCACTTCCCCATACTGGAATAGCCCAAGAACGCCCGGACCCCGAAGTGTTCTCGACGACGAAATTCGTCGCGTTTGTATTCGCCCCGATCATCGTGAGCGTTGTCCCAGTTATCTTTACGTCACCGCTAACCTGAAGTCGGTTGGTCCCGTCATCCGTGGCGGTCCCCATCAAGATCCGCCCCCCGGATTTGATCCATAGAGAGTTCGTGGGGGCGCTGGCTTCGATCTGAACGATGTTGTACCCGTTGGGGTCCGACCGGATCATGTAGTTGGTGGCTCCCTCCGATGGGAATATCCCGGCAAGCCACTGGATACTTCCAGCGTCGTTCAGGAGCTGGATCGAACCTCCCCTTCCAGCAGATGCTTTCCCCACCAAGAGTCTGCTGTCGTTCAGCCAGCCGCCGTTGGCTACGCCCGTAAACAGGATTTCGTCGGCGCCCGCCGACAAGGTGATGCCCTGCCCGTCAGGGAGGACCAGTCCGGCACCGAACATCTGGGGGGCTGTCCAGGTGTTGGCGTTGCCCAGGTTGATGCCCATGGTGTCGGCACCAACTGTCAGGGTCGCATCTCCGACCACGTTGAGTGTAACCGACCCGGAGGCGCCGCCGCCTGTCATGCCGCTTCCGGCTACTACTTCCGTGATGTCACCGGCAGCGGTCGCCCACGCGGTTCCATTGTAGACGTAGAAGCTCCCGTCGTCGCTGTCCACATACACATCGCCCGTTGCCGGAGAGGCGGGCGGGTTGGCCTGCGGGACGATCATCAGTAAGTTCGATTTGATCTTGCCGGAAACGTGCAGCGGTGTGTCAGGATTGTTGAGACCGATGCCCAGCCGCTTGGCCGCGTTGTCCCAGAAGAGCTTGGTTGCGTCCCCGTCGACATGACCGTCTGTGATCGCGAAGAAGACGGTACCCACCACAGCATCGACGACCCGCACAGTCTGGCCGGTTCCGATGACCACGCCTGCGTTGAACGTCTGCGGAGCTTCCCAGGTGTTGGTGTTGCTGAGATTGATGCCGAGCAGCCCGCTACCGTCGCCAGTCAGAGAGCTGTTGTAGGCGATGCCCCTGGCACCAATGCGGGTCGGACCGGCCTCGGCCGAACCGTAGGCCAGCAGGCAACAAAGCAACAGCAGGATCAGGGTTTTCATGCCTTGGCCTTCCGAGCGCGGGCTCGCTTCAGCTTGTTCTGGATCGGGACCACGTCCGGGTTGAGGAACCGCATCGCGGCCAGGAGCATGACTCGATGCGTGGAGCGGGTGAAACCACAGGCGTCCTTGCTCTTCACGACCCACGTCAGATCCGAATACTGGTCCAGTAAGTCCTGTACGACCTTGGAGTAAGCATCCTCCATGTCGTCTGGGATCTTGGCCTGGAGATCCAGGAGCTGTTCGGTCTTCCGACCTACCAGCGCACTCAGGCGTTCTGCTGCCATCCGGAACTCCTGGATCTCGACGTGTTCCGGATCGCTTGCGTCCTGGATAGCTGCCAGCTCCCTGACGTTTCCTATGTTCGTTTCCGACATCCGAAATCCTCCTCGTTCCAGAGGAATTATAGGTTCGAGGCCCTCTTTGAAAAGAGAAGGCACCCCCGTACCAGCAATCAAGCCGGGTACGGGGGTGCTTGGAACTCCAGAACCGTGGGTGGGTTACGCGCTGTAGCGGTAGAACGCTCGCACGTCCGAGCCGCTCGGCGGGTTCCGTGTGGCCTCGAAGGTGACGTTGCCGCCCGAGAGCTGGTAGTCGTTCCCGGACCCGGCGATCTGCACCTGGCCCTCGACGATCAGCAGCAGGCTACCGGCGGGGCTGGGCGACTGCGCCAGCGCGAAGGGACCGACCGTCCCGTCGACCGCCACCGTCTCGTTGTCGGCCCAGGCGAAGCTGAGGGCGGCGGAACCGATCTTCGTTCCGTTGCCGCCGGTACCCGTGTGGTTGTGCCCGGTGGCATCGTCGAACGCCATCGCGGCCTCGGCGATGACCTTCAGCACGCCGTTGCGCGTTCCGGCGTAGGTGAGGTTGACCGCGCCCGAGTCGTACTCGCCGATCTTGACACCCGTGGAGGGCGTGGCACCGGCAGCTCCGGCGTTGAGCGACCCGTCGCTGTCGATCCAGACATCGCCGCCGGTCGTGTTGGCGGTGCCGTTGACCGAGCCCGAGCCGTAGGCGATCCGGACACCGTCCGGATAGGCCGTGCCCGCGCTGACGGTGATCGACAGCCCCGCGCCCGCCGAGGGGGCGCAGCCGCTGTCGACGTAGGGGCGGAGGTGCTCCTTGAAGCGGCGGCGGATGTTCGCGATGAGCGAGGCCGCGCCCTCCTTGCCGAGGTCCGCGAGCTTGCTCTCGGCGATGGCGGCTGCCGAGTTCACGTCCGCATTGACGATGCTGTCCGACAGTGCGAGCTTGGTGTAGGCGATGGCGGCTGCCGCAGCAACCACGTCGTTGGTGACCGCGTCCGACGCGAGCTTGGCGTTCGTGATGGACGCATCCGCGTACTGATAACTTCGAAATAGGCTGGCACCCATGCTAGTCACACCTCCGGTTTGTCTGGTGGAGTTCCCTGATCACGTCCGGGATTCTATCGAACAAAATCGGGAGAAATCAGAACAAGCCGAAGACCAGCTTGAGCGCGAAGAGCGCCTTGAGGATTCGGTTCTCCCGGCGCTGTGACACCGCCGCAGTCTCGGCGGTTTGGGCCAGGTGCTCGTAATGCTTGGCCTTGTCCTCAGCCTGGGCCGTCTTTTGCCGCTGAAGCTCTACCAGCACCTTCTGGAACTGTTCGCCCTTGGTTCGTAACACCAGTTCGATCTGAAGAGACTTCAGTTCCTCTAGCTTCTTCTTGAGCCTCACCGCGCTGGCCGAGGGAACCACGACCCCGGTTTCTGGGGACGGCCTGCCCTTGAAAATCGGGATGTAGAGGATGTCACCGTCCACGTCCTCCGCATGACAGGCAGCCAGCCCGAACACCATGAACACGAGAACCAGAGAGAAGATTCTCATCATTACCTCGACAAAGCCGAGAGCTGCCGGGCCAGCTCCTCCAGTTCTTCTTCGTCTCGTGGAATGGCATCCTCGACGAGGCGATCTCGCGTAGATCGGATTCGGTCCGCAGCCGCCGAGACCGCCTCGGCCTGGTTCTCCACCCTTCCGTACTCTGCGTTGATGGCGGCGGACTCCTTGGCCCATTCGCCCTCTTTCTCCGCCAGCCGGTTCTTCTCCTCCTGGAGTTCTCCCCAGGCGGTCTCCGCAAAGAACCCTAGAAACTGGTTCAGTAGAGCCAGCAACTTGAAGATCCAGTTCATCAGCCGTTGACTGGCTTCGGGGCCTCGCCGGTTGTCAGGGTGGTGAACTGAGCTGACAGCAGCTTCCCAGTGCGCTCCTTCAAGAAGGCCACGGCCCGGTGCGACAAGGCTTCCAGTTGGTCATCTGGAAGATCCTTGACGATGGGAAAAGCCTTCAACCTTGCTTTGAACCTGGCGAGCTTCTCCTCGGCAGACACCAACAACGTGTTCTTCGAAGCCTTGATCTTGGAGTCGGCCCACTGGTTCACTTCCATCGCCACACGCACGCAAACCTTGTCGACAGCCTGCTCCATACGTTCGGACAGCTCGATCTTGTACGCGGCTGCCTGGGACTTGAGGATCTTGCGAACATGGTCCAAGAGGAAACCGACCACGCCGGTTACCAGCGTGTAGAGGATCTCGCGCAAGCCGGAGGCGTCCTTGGCAGCGGTAGCAACCGCACCACTCTCAGGGGGCGTGGCAGCCAGAGACTCTAAGCCTGCCGCATGAACGGCCACAGCCAGCGTGAAGAAGAAAAGCAGAAACAGCAGTCCGCGCAATCTGGTCATCGAGGGATCTCCTTACACCAATCTGGAGTTGAGCCGCTCGATTTCAGCCTCTTCTTCTGCCAACCGCCTCTTGCGCCTGGCTCGCATCCAGCCGAGCAAGCTCCCGACGATCCCTATGGTAGCTGCGGCGAGTGCCTCCCCCGCGAACTCCCCCAGCATTTTCGTGAGCACGGATCTCGTGTCGGGCGGGATCGCCTTCTGGACTTGCTGTACTGCTGGACCACCCGCATGTACGGCCATCGCAGCCAGAACCAGAAGAAGTAGCGTCGTCAGAACGTTCTGACGACGACTTACCAGGAAGGCGGATTGAGAAAGCCGACGATCCACAGGGTGTCCCTCCTAGAAAAGTCCAGGTTGTGCTTCTTCCGGAAGATACCTTCACCTTCGCGCTGACGCTCTGCGGACGAAGCCTCCTTGGAGGTGTTGGCTTCGATGGTCTCGAACCAACCACTGTGGACTGCGGTCACGATACCAGCGTGTCCATAGGGGGTCTGACCCTTCTGCATGAACATGATGGCACCGGGGATTGGTGACTTGGTGATCTGGTCGTGGCAGCGAGCATAGCTCTTCATCACGGACGGGCAGAGCTGGGTCGCGATGCGCTGCACAATCGCCGGAGGCGCTGCCATGCGAACCAGGGTCTGACGGTACACGGCTTCTACCGTTGAGGCACAGTAGGCCCAGCCCGGATTCCAGCCTACCGACAGCAGCCACTGCTTGAATCGTTTGGCCCTGAGATCCGGACCGGGTGTCTTTGGGTCGTCCCATTCCGCGTTGGACTTCGTCTCGACGAGACCCAGCAGTCCTTCGGCCGTGGTGACGATCTCCAACCCTACCTGTTCTTTGCTAGGCATCAATTCCCTCCGCTTCAGGGAACTATAGCTGCGTCCATGAGGTAGACCGGACCCTTGCTGCCGCCGTCGTCCTGGGAGACGTACATCTCGAACATCAACCTGGCGCCCGGTCTCCAGGCGGTCTCATTGCCCATATCGTATTCGAATCTGTGCAGCGCACCAGCCACTACGCCAAGGGAAGTAATGGTTCCAGAGTTCCAATCCGGGATTGTGTCGAAGAACACGCCCTCTTTCTTGACCTTCTGTCCTGTGACTTCGACGTTGAGCACGGAGATGTCAACCTCGGACAAGAGAAGCAACCGCAGCGTTGCGTGGCTAAAAGGAACGAACTCCTTTGGGAACATCAGGTAGATGAATGTCATACCCCCATTGGAGTAGCTGTTGGTCACCGATGTAACCTTCACCAGAGGCCGGACGTAAGGCGCTCCGAAGTTCCCAGGCAACAGGATCTTCTCGGGGTAAGCGGTGATGTTGGCGCCGTTGTTGGTACCGACATGGCTCCAGTCGCCCCAGGCACGAACGATGTCCGGCATCGTCGGGATGGCACCGCCACCGCCACCGGGAATGTTGACCGTGGCCACCCCCGATCCGCCGTCACTTGCCGTAACGCCAGCGCCAGTGAAGTTGATACCGGTAGCACTGGCAACAACGACGCTGCCCTCGTCCTTGACAGCCACCCCACCGGAAACCGCTCCCTGAACGGTGACTTCCTGCCACGCACCGTTCAGCCGGACTTGTAGCTTTTGCTGTCCGCTGGTGTCGGGCTGGACAGCAAACTCTCCGTTAACAGGGTTCGGATTGAGGACTGCTCTGGGCGTGACGTTGATCCGCCCGTCGCGCACTGCCATCTAGTTCACCGGGATTCGAAGTCTGGCGTCCATCAACCACAGATCACTCGTGACGGTTCCTGCTTCGCCTGTGTAGTCCCGCCGTGTCAGCTTTGCTTTGACGTAGCGTATGTTGCCGTCCCACGAAGCATAGTTCGGATCGAGAATATCAGTGAGAAGATTCAGATACCCAGGTTTGATCGTACCTTGGTTGTCCCAGATGACCGAGGTGACGTTCAAGATGGCAATGGGCGCAAAACCAACTCCCCTGAGTCCATAAACCTCGACATCGAATCTTGCGTCGTTGCTTTGAACAGCATCCAGCGATATGAACACAAGACACAATGAGATCGTGCCTCCTGTATACCGTTTGCCGACAGAGTCCCCACCAAACGAATTACTGCCTGGCATCCAGAACCCTATCGTGGCTTTTGGTGCCGTACTTGGATTGGAACTCGGCGCTTGCGGCAGCTTGCAGATTGCCGGTAACGCAAGCGTGCCGTCTCCGGTGAACTGCTCTACCGTCCCATTCGTTCCATACACACCCATTGCTGGTGAGATATGAAGATACTCAGTGGACGGCGCGAAAGAAACAACGGCCTCGCTGCCCACTGGCTGTGCTGCACCAGCAGCTACGGAAAAATACGGGCCTGAGAAAGCCAGCTTGGAAATCCCGTAGAAGGTGTTGCTGCCAGCCACGGTAAGCAGCGGATACCCATCGACCCTTGCAACACCACTTCCGGCGTCGGTGACAAGAAATCCCGATCCGCGAAAATCCAGCTTTCCAGCACCAACAACCACGTTGACACCATCTTTTCGAACGTCGATGGCCCCGGTTGCTGTACCTCCAGGGATGTTCACGGTCAGGGCTCCGGCATTGTTTGTCACAGCAACTCCAGCCCCGGTGAAGTTGAGACTCTGCGGATACGAGGTCAGCGTGGCCCCGTTGAAGAGAATGGAGACTGCCCGCTGCATCGTGTAATCGGCACCCAGCGGATCTTGGAAGTGAAGGGTGTTGTCGGTCTTGGCCCATGCTCTGGCGATTCCGGAGACTGCGGTCGGTGGAGAGCCAGACGGAGTCAGCTTCAAAGAGCCGGTGTGGTAGGAACCAGTCGGGTTGCCCTGGGCCAGAAGCATCGAGGGCAGAAGCAGCAGAAGGATGAGAGTACGCATGAAGTTCAGCTCCGGACCATGTTGACCAGGATCTGCCCGGTCGTTTCGTTCTTGACAAGGATTGTGCTGGCTGTAGCAGAGAAAGAGATGATCTGTCCGTTCGGACCTACCAGCTCCAGCTTCTGCCCAGCTCTCAACGACAGCCCGCCGCGCAGTATGAGTGAACCAGTCATCGGTTTGGTACCGTCCGTGAGCAGGTAGGGGGTTGCTGGAGAGGCCATCGGTTCAGCTCGGTTGGATAGACCCGACAAAGATACCCTGGATGTAGAAGTTGAGGACCAGGTTCGCCCCGCTCACGACTGCCTCGAAGTAGGTCTGGGAACCCTCGTCCAGGTAGACGCGCTGGCCGGTTGGCAGCTTGATGCCCGCGTTGCACTGGAGCAGGCCGGTCATGATGCCGCCTGTGGTCCTGACAAAGCTACCTTCACCGAGTTCGGCCAGGAGGATGGAGGAAGCGTCCTTGACGACCACGTCGTTGATGTTGATGGGCGGCAGGTTCCAGGTCTGTGGGTCCGGAGTACCCTTCGCCACGGTCCATCGCTCCATCCACTTCTTGCCGGTAGAATCGACGTGTTCCACCCAGTAGAACACGTCGGCCGGATCGGAGCCTTCGGTAGGGGCGATGTAGTTGGTACTCGTGATGACCCCGTTGGTAAGCGTCAGGATCATCTCCTCGAACCGAAACGGAATCTTGTAGATCGACGAGACACTCGGGTTGGTGTCCGGCAGCGTGAACGGCTTCGACGGACAGATCCTCAACTTCATGGGAGAAGTCTCTGGATTGCCCAGAGCTGTGTAGAAGGAACCCTGCAAGAGACGTTTCGGAAAGCTCATGATGTTTCCTTGGAGATTCTAGTCGTCAGAACGTTCTGACGAACCCTATAGCTCGTCCACCGAGTCTTTGAAGACAGACAGCTTCACCCGCATGTACTCATCGCCTGCGTTGGCCGGTAGGTCGCGACAGTCTTGTACAAGTACGCGGACTTCCGTTGCCGTAACCCGGATGTAACCGCCCCACTGAACACCGATCTGGTCACCGGCTGGAACCGCGTGTGAAGAAGGGAAACAGTACCAGTCCGATGTCGCATCCTCTCGTTGTCGACACACACCGGCAACCAGCGGGCGGTATCCGAAGTTGTGCGCGTAGACCTTCTCGGAGGACTTGAACCCGGAAAAGACGCCCGCCGCCAGCGCGGTCATGTCGGACTTCAGAAAGACCATTTCCTGGATAGAAACACGCCCGACGATCTGGCCACCACCGACGATCTGGCCGCGATCCACGATCTCCATGATGGCTGCCTTCCCGACCACACGACGCTCGGTGGCATCCATGAAGGGAGCGTTCGACAAGTACCACGCCTGGATTTCCTCGTCCGTTGGCTTAAAGGCTAGCACCAGCACGTTATCGAAGATCAACCCCCCGTTATCCATCCTGGATGCTGGAAGAAAGTCTGTACCCAGAGAAAGCGTGTGCGACTGCACGTTGATTGGTTTGGCTGGTATTGGCGGGTTCTTTGGGGCCATCTTCCCGCTGCCATCGATCCACATCTCGACATAGGGAGAAGTGTTCTTCCAGTGGACCGTAATCATGTAGGGGACAATCGTGCCGTCCGGCTGTCTGGCCTGGATCGGGATCGCATCCGAAGCTATCGAGGCAGCGGCAAGACTGGCTACAAACTTCTGCGTGAACGGATAGTAAATGACGGTGACGGCGTTGCCACCCACCCCCACAGCATCCTGGTTCTGACCATACTGGAAAACAACTATGTTCGGATCTCCAGAAGCTGGAACCTTCTCGAAGGCAACGGTGACAGAAATCGTTCCCTCGGTCGAGATCATCGACTGGTTGGACAGATCGTAGAGCAGCTTTCCAGCAGCACGAGATCCGGGCACGTAGGCGCTGGAGAACGCCTTGTTCTCCAGCATCATGTCGTCTACCTGAATCGAGATGGTTCCAAGCGTCCCCGTTGGAAGCCCACCCAGCAGCAGCACCACGTAGAACGGGCTTGCTACAGTCACGTTTTCGAGCCGGTACTTCTTCCAGGCAGAGCCGATGACGATGTTGGCCCCGCCGAAAACACCGGTCGAGTCTATCTGATTGGGTCTGATCTCGGCACGGATTGTCTGGTCTCCGGTTCTGCTCGTCAGCCTTGCCCAGAAAGAGAGGGAGACCGTGGACGACGGCCAGCCGTTCAGAGAAACAGGCGAAACGGTTGCAAGCAACAGATGGTTTCCGGTGGCGCCACTGACGGTGATATCTACCTTCTGGGAATGTCTGCCACTGATGATGTCACTGGAGAGTGCAGCGGTTGCGGCAGCACCCCCCAATGGCGCGGTAATGAGCCATCCGTCCGCAACACCGTCGCTGTTCGAATCGAAGTCGAACCCTCCGTATCCACTCGGGATCTTGTTCTCGGTAGCCTCCGACACCTCCACACCGCCAAAGAACCTGCCCTCGTCTGGAAGGACCGTGGCAATGTCGATGACTGGGTCCAGCCCTCCAGAAGACTTCTTGGAAACGTCAAACGAGAGCAGAAGCCCAGACCTCTTTCCGAACTCGAAGCTGAACGGGGCCACTGGGCTTGGGCTCTCTAGCGCCGTTACATCGACCGTGATGGCGTTGGTCGACTCCAGGCCAGTGCGGTCGATGGTCTTGACCCAGAACTTGTGGGCTCGCGACTCGAACGTCCGGTAGAGGTAAGGAGATTGGGCCGGGGTTTGATTGACCGTGACCAGGGCCACGTCATCCCAGGAAGCGCCCTGCCCTTCCTTGATACGGTACCCGGCGATGTCCGTCCGGGTCGAAGAGGCAGCGTTGACCCAGCTCAACACGATCCCTTCCCGAATACGGGTGACCGTGGGAGCAGTCGGGTCCGGAGGCCGGACTGGCGAGGTCTTGACCTTGACCGGATTGCTTTCCATGGCCGCAATGGATCTGGACCCGTTGCGGTTCACCGACCACACCCTGGCCGTGTACGTGCCCTGGCCGATGGTTCCGGCTATCGCGGAGAACCCGCTCACGTCGAGCACCAGCCGGGTCGTGTCCCCGTTGGTCCACCCTATGGACCAGTAGGTACCGTCTGCTGCGTCCTTGATCTCCACATCGTAACGGTGAACCGCAGCGGGGAGCACCGCAGGATGGCTCCACGTCACAACGAGCCTCGGGGACACCGTACCGTCTGGAGCCCGGTTCTCCATGTACATCAGCTCGGTCCGGTTCGGCGCTCCAGGAACGGTCGTGTCTGTGACGACTTCTCCTGGGAGCGCCGAAGATACCGCAGACCCGAACGCGGGAGAAGGAACCATACGGAACTTGTGGATTTCGCGAACGAGCTTGCGGACTGCGATGACGTACTCGTCGTTCGGTCCTTCGTCGATGCTCACAATCCTGGTTTCCTGGTTGACCAGCCGGAATGAGGGGTGTGTGATGGTGATAACGTCGCCAACGCGGCACTTCATGCCCATCATCGCAGTCCGGAACGACCAGACCTTATCTTCGTGCAGAATCGTGTCGCGCACGAACCGGACTTCTCTGGCGGCTTGGCTGCGGCGGACAATGGTCCAGAGGCGGAAGGCTTCGGGGAGCACACCGCGCTCTTCCTGGTTTGCTTGAGCATCGGCATGGATCTCGATGCCCACATACCGTTTCTCTTTGTCGGCGAACTGGCCCTTGATCCGGTTGGGCATCTCCTCATCGGGGATGTCTGCCTCTTCGAGTGTGCTGGCACCGACGAGTACGGAATTGTCAGCATCCTCATCCTCCGGGGACTCGGAGTGGACGATGTTCTCCGGCGTGAATGCTTGAACAACGGGATCGTCCCACTTCAGCGCCCGTGGGTACCACTGCCCATCGTCGTACGTCCATATGGCGCGTTGCTGGTCGCAGATGTCCGTGACGACGTTCTGGGCGTCTCGCTCCTCGTCGAGGACACAGTCGCACTCCAGGATGTTCTCTGTACCGCCGCCTTCCTTGGCGACCTGCTGGTTGCAGAAGTCTGCGTACTCGACAAACTTCTTCAGGTTGATGCGGTCCAGCGGAATCCTGGCTCCATACCGTTTGTTGGTAATGATGTCCAGGATGACCCAGGCCGGATTGTTGCTCCAGACCACGTCCAGCACGTCTGCCTCCCCGTTTGCAGCAATGAAGTAACGCTGGAGTTTGCGACCCTTGACCTCAGTAGTGATGGTCGGGTTGGAGCCATTGAAAGCGTCCGCGCTAACTTCGACCCGCAGATAGGCCGTGTGCTTCAAGTTGTTGATAAGCTGCTTGCGGGCCTTGATCTCGTTCAGCTTGACGTGAACGTCGGCAGCCTCCACAACCACGTAGCCTTGCTGACCCAGGATCAGGATCTCCCGGTAGTCCTGATACTCGGTCCTGCTGTCTTTCAGCTCGTCTGCGGTTGGCAGGGTCGGCGCACCGATCTCTACCTTGATGTCCAGGTTGGTGGCGGACGGAAGTGTCTGAGACAAGGGAACCTGGTAGCTGACGACTTGTGGTATCGGTACGGGGGCGTCTGCCTGCTGGTAGTTGCCACCCTTACTCTGAATCATCGTGGTCGTTGCAAGGAGCTGCGTCCACGGAACCGTGCCGTTCTTCCTGCCATAGATGGTCACGGCAAACTTGACCGGTACCGACAGCACCCGGTTTTCGTCCAGCTTGTAGGAAGCGACCACACCCTCGTAAGTCAGGCTCAGTACGGGGTTGATGGCGCCAGCACCAAGATTGGTGTTCAGCTTCTCGGTCGAGCGTGGAAAGGCGGTGGCCGGACTGCCGAGTAGCTCCTGGTTCACCACAATCGGCGCCTCGAACTGAGACACGGACTTGTCATCCACGGACTGCGTAGCGGTCCCCCTGTAGAGCTTAAAGTTCGCCAGCGTGCCCGTTACCTGGGCGGCACTGGTCGAAAGCGACTCGGCGTTGGCGATGATCTTGTCATCTGCCCATACATGCCAGAACGTGCCGTTCGGCTGTTGGTCGGTAACGATGCCTTCGATCTCACCCTCGGACAACGCCACGAACTTCCAGATGGTCCTCGCCTCCACCTGGGCGTCCCCGTGCTCCAGGAGGATGTTCCCGCCCACCAGCCTGGTACCGTAGACGACCGGTACCGGGATCTCGTTAGACAGGGAGTTTTCGAAAGGGCCGGTGCCGAAGGTCGGCTTACGCTCCGGAGTCTTCTGCTTCGGCTTGAGCTTCCGTAGAAGCAGACTGATGACGATACCGAAGAACAGCCTGCCGACGAATCCACCACCGACGAAGTTGGAAAGAAGGCTTACGATTGCGCCCACGGAAGCCTCCAGTACGAGTGGACCAGCTTCAACCAGGCCGGTCCGAGGGTCTCCAGGTGGCCGGTAGCGCCGCAGTAGATATTGAGGAATCGGTCGCTGTCCACGATGGCGCCAAGGTGCCCTGGTTCCTTGTCACCAGGCCAGCAGAACGCGATCAGGGCTCCAACGGTCGGTCGTACCCCCTCCAACCGGGTTCCGTTGACCTCGACCCACCTCCGTGCCCGTACCATGGCCTGGGCCGGACTACACCCGGCGGCAAACAGTCTCCAGGGCAGCGGGACAGCGTACCCGAGGTCTCGTAGATAGTGGAAAACGACGGAGGCGCAGTCAAACCCTTCCTCGGGGCTCTCCCCGAGGAAGGCGTACTTGACCCCGATGTAGCGGTCCGACTGTGGCATCACAGCCCAACTTTCAGGATCTGCCCTGGAATGGACAGGTAGCCTCCATACGAAAGCAGGTTGTCGAACTTGGCCACGCACTCCGTGTCTGTTTTCAAGCAGTTGCGGTACAGGTGGGCCGTCGAACCAGCAACAGATGCGGCTACGCTAAACTTGTTTGCCAGCCGGAGTCTACGCCTGGCGTTAACGGAGACAAACCCTTGATAATTGACCGGATCGACTGGCGTGTCTTCCAGGATGTCGATGCTGGACCCGGAGTTGACCCCACTGGACAGAATGATCCTGCCACTCTCGAAGTATCCGGCAGGGAACCCGCCGCAACCGATCCCGATGGGAGGGAAGAAACCGTCGTTGTCGGTGATCACAATCTCAGATAGATCGGTGGCGTTCTGCGAATAGACCGCCACCTCGATGCCCATGCCACCGCCAAACATAACCGGCGGCAAGCGATTCATCGAGCCCATGATGTAGACCGTGTTGTTGACAGCCGGTGTCACGGCAAGGTCGCCGATCCACTGAACGGTGGCTTGCCCGTTGGCATAGGTGAACGCATGAATACGACGCTGCGCGTTTCCCGCTGCCGGAAACTGGATGCACCCATTGACAAGGTTCTTCTCAGCAAACACCGCCGACAGATTGTCGATTCTGATGGTGTTGCTGCCCAACCAGGCCGACACGGTATGAGCATAGGTCGGATTGACGGTCGTGGACCAGTTACCCGCATCCCGTTTGATCGTGCAGTCGTCGTCTCCCCACACCCAGGGGCACCCTATCTGGAACGTCCTTCCAGGCACGCGCCTGGCAAAGGACCGCAGCGGACTGGCCAGCTCGACGTGAAAGAGCAACTCTGAGAGCTGGGTGCGGTTGATCTCGGCCTCGTATAGTCGGGGCAGGTTGGTCTCGACGTTCAAATCCAGGTCGAGGAAGGCGCGTCGGAACACGACCCGCTTGCCACGAAACTCGATCCTCTGGGTCTTGACCATCTCCACGAACCGCTCATCCACCCCGTCCAGGTCCAGGTTAGTGGCCGGTAGCTCTTCCGAAGAAGTGCTCTTGATGGACTCACGCTTGAAGGAGACCGCGTTGTAGGTGACACCGCCAGCCCCGTACTTCTGCTGACGGATGGCAACCAGCGGAGTTCTTCTGTTGACGAAACCAACGAAGCGGTCCTGCTCCAGAGCAGCGGTCGGGTTGTGCCACAGCTCCACCAGCTCGACAGACCGGACCGCGCCGGAGCCGATCTCTGACTGTACCTGTGCGGAGAGATCCCTGCTCATGGCAACGCTGTGTAGTCCTGCACAATGAGGATACCCGTTTCGAACAACCGGACCGGAACCTCTTCGGTCCGCATCTCCAGCTCGGCGAACCGTACCAGGTAGAAGGTCTTGTCAGCACCGTCGTAGAACCAGAACGGCTGGACCGGCCCTCGCTGCTGCTTCCAGAAGTTAAGGAACTCAGCAACGAGGTCTGCGCCATCGAGCGGACTGAACTTCAGCTCCCACGCACGGGTCGGCTCTCCACCGTCATCCGGGTTCTTTTCCCTACGCTGAGAGTTGCCCCGGTCGAACTTGCTCACCAGGGTGCTGAACCCGAACCTCCTGGAGAGGTTGTAGGTGATGTACCTACCGAAAGGGAAGATGGGCGGTGTGAAGATGGGCATTGGCGTTCGTCAGAACGTTCTGACGGCTACTTTCGTACGTTTCTAATCTGCCTTGCGATGGCACCGTTGGAGGCGATGTTCTCCTGGATGGCAGCCACAATCTGGTCGCGGGGAACAACCTGCACGTCGGTCTGGATGTTACCCTTCGCATCCACCGTGTTGGTCACCTGGACAGTCAGGTTGATGGCCGGTGGCGCGGGTGGGGTCGGCATCTGCTTCATCTTGACCGGTATGGCCCCGCCCTTGAGTGGGATGACCGCTTCCGGTCCCTTCTCGCCAATCGGACTGAGTTCCGGGCTCCAGGCGATGCCGCCCTCGGCCTTCCCTGAACCAAGGTTGATCATGCCACCGAACCCTGGGGGTAGTCCGAAGCCGGAGCCAAGCAGCGCGGTGCCTCCAGCGCGGGCGGTTCCCGAAAGCAAGGTAGCGGCGCCGCCACCGGACCCCATTCCGATGATGGAACCGAACAACCCGCCGATACCACCTGAACCGCCGCTCTTGCCAGCAGCCAGGCTATCAATGAAGCTGAAGAGCTGGTTCTTGCCGACCGACAGCCCCTTGGCAAAGTCCAGCGCCCCGACCTTAGCACCATCCAAGGCACCGCGCAGACCCTGGGAGCTGTTGTTCGTCACCAGCGTGGCCTGGGAAACGGTGCGGCTGAAGTTTCTGGTCTGACTGGTGGCAGCAGCCACGGACGAGCCGAAAGCTCGATGGTCGTCATGAGCACCTGGTATCACGGTCTGCTCGGCAACGGTCATCCGTCGCCCACCCGGCCGCAGGTTCATTCCGGTCGTATCGAACTTGATGGCTTCGATATCGCGGTCCATGGCCATGGACCTGCCTTGCGTCCCTGCGGCATCGAACTTCTTTCTAGCCTCGGCCGGAGTAAGCAGGTTCTTGGCAACGGCACCGGTCTCCTTGGAGGCCGTAGCTACGGTCCTGCCAAGTTCGCCCAGCCCACGAGAAGCGCCGGTGCCTGCGGCCCTCACCGTGTCCAGACTGGTGGCCGCAGCCCTGGCAGACGTACCGAGAACCTGAACATCCACACGGCCAGAACCAGAGATACCAAGAGCCCGTGCGGCTGCTGGCGTCAAATCCACACCAGCGTTACCGAACTGCTCGCCAGCCGGTCTTGCACCTGTTCGGTAATAGGAATCGTTCACGAACTTGCGCGAACCGACAGGCCCGATGCCTGGGCCACGATCCAGAATTGGAGCATTGACGCTCTTCCCACCGCTGGTCAAACGAACCATGGTTCCCTCGGCCAGCTCGCTGGTTGGAAGCGAGACTCCCACGTTAGTGTTGAGCGTTCTGTTTGCATCTCGTCCGAACGCCGTGGTCCGCTCGGCCATCCTGTCGATAGCAGAACCTCCGAACGTGGTCGCCCGAACCCCGCCAACTACCGGGAACTCACTCGCTGCACCCCCAGTCACTCTGGCTACGGCTCCGTCAATGGAAGCACCGGGATCGGCCAGCAGCTCCTTCATCGGAATGTCCAAAGTCTTGGAAAGAGCCTTGGCCACCATTCCCTCAACACGAGCAAAGCCCTGCTGCCCGAAGACGCCGAAGTCCCCGCCAACCCCACCGGCCATCTTGGCAAGATCGACACCTCCACCCTCTCCGCCCATCATGCTGGCGAAGCCATTGATGCCCTTGGCCATGGCATCCACATCGACCTTGCTGAAAACCTCGGCAGCCTTTGTGGCGCCGCCCACCAGAGTCTCCAATGTCTTGCCGAACCCCTCCGCGTTTCCACCAGCCATTCCGGACATCAGTGGACCGGCCATCTTGGCAATGTCACCAAGCCCACCCCCGCCCATCATGCCACCGAAGAGCCCGGAAACCAGATCCTTGGCCAGCGAGTCGATGATGGACTTGAGCAGCGACTCGGCGATCTCGGCCAGGATGTTCTTGAAGGTTTTCGTGAGCGTCAGCCGCTCCTTCTCCAGCTTGAGACGTTCCTCTTCAAGTCGCTTCAACTTGACCTGATAGCCGAGCTGCTCCTGCAACGTCAGCCGCTGATCAAAGGCCAGCTTCTTGGCTTCGCTCTCCTGCTGCTTGATCTGCTCGATGCGCTCCTTGTTACCGTTGTCGTTTCCGAGCACCCGCTGGTCGACAAAGTTCCAGAGGTTGCTGCTCACGGCGCTGGAAGCAGAGTTGACGAAGCTGGAGCCCATCTGCATGGCCCGCATTGCCGGAGTGCCGAATCCCTGAATGCCCTGCTGGATACCGATACCGAACGCTGCGCTCGCTGGAACGTTTGCGCCAGCACGAATCCGTGCCGCCATCTGCTCCAGCAAGAGTTCCTTGGTCTGGAAGGTGAGATCCTTCTCCTGAAGCAACACAGCCAGCCGCGCTGTCTGGAGATCGAGCAACCGCTGCTGCAAAGAATCCATCTCCCGCAACGCCTTGACGCTCTCCTCCATTGGCAACCGTGTGCTGTCCATGACCGCCCGCTGGAGTTCGATGCGTTTCTCCAAACTGACGTTCGAGTCCTGCATGGCCGCACCCAAACGCAGCTCCTTGACCTCCATCAGCTCCTGGTCCTGAAGGATCTGGCTGTAGGGTTCGCGCATCTCACCGACCGTGGCGTTGCGGCGGCGCATCAGGTCCAGGCGCCCCTGGTTGGTCTCCAGCCGCTCTGCTGGCGTCAGAACGTTCTGACGTGCCTTCAGAGCCAGGAACTTCTCCTCCTGTGCCGCCCGCAGCCGCTGCAAGGCCACCCGGCGGTTCTCCTGGTTGATCAAGTTCTGGTCGACGTGCCCCTCTTCCCGGAGCATCTGCACGATCCGCTCCTGGACCTCCAGCCGCTTGGCGACCGGGAAGTTCATAATCGTGTAGAGCGTCTGAAGGGTACGCAGCATCGGCATCTCACGCTGCATCATCTGCTGACGTTCCAGGAAGGAGCGACGGAACTGAGCCACGGCCATCACATTGCCGGGAACGTCGAGACGCTCCATTGCCCTGGTTTCGCGCTCGGACAGCTCGCGCTGCTCGAACAGGTTCAGTGGAGTAGAACCCTTGCGAGCAACCTTGGCAACTTGCAAGTCCTGCTGGGCCAGAGTGCGCTCGCCCAGCATGGCACTTCGCAGGTAGCCGCCTCGGGTACCGGTGCCCAGCCGGGTGTCGTCAGCCCACTGCCGGTGTAGGCCAACCCGCTCTCGTAGCGACCCGTTGGCCTCCTGGGTGATCATCGCCAGGTCGTGCTCTTGCTGTGCCAATACGGCAGTGACCTTGCCCAGGTCGCGGGTCAATTCGACCAGCTTCTGGCGATTGTTGCCGGACTCTTTCTCGGCTTCGATGGCCTTCCTGTAGCTGGCTGCTTTCTTCGTCAGGTTAGTCTCGGCGGATGCGTCGACCTCGGCCTGCTCTCGGGTGTTCTTGGCCTCTTGCCGCGCTGCCTCCTGATCGGCAGCGGTCAGGTCTACCGGTACGGTTCTTCCCAGCAATCCGGAGCCCTGGATACCACCAGCGATGGCCTTGCGTCTGAGTGCAGGTGGCAAGTCGGCAAATCCTGGCTGCTGGGTCACAGCACCCGCAGCCAGGATCGCGTTCTCTGCTGCTTCTTGCTGCGACTTTGCGTCCTGCATAAGTGAAGCAGCGGCAAGAGTGACACCCTCAGCGCCTTCAACCAACCCACGCAAGAACGCCGCAACGAACCGGCGGGCAATTTCACCAGCTTCATGGGGTGGCAGCTTCTCGATGAATCCTCGCTTGAACGCCTCGGCAATCCCCGAGGCTTCCATCTGCTCGATCTGGCGCTGCTTCGTAGCAACGTCCACAACAGCACCGGCCCTACCGGCAGCCGAGGTTCCAGGATCAAGTACCTTGGCCTGGGCAGTCACAAGATCGTCTCGCAAGATGGCCATATTGGCTCGGGCCTTCCAGACATCTTTGCCCTCGGCCATCTCCTGCGAGAACGAATCGGCGCCGACAAAGTAGCCGCCCTTGCCACGAGTACCGATCCATGCGCCCTTGCGATCCTCGAACTTCTCCCGGCCCTCCAGGATGCGCTCCAGGTTCTGGAGCATCGAGCGCGTGTCTCCCGCGTTACCTCGAAGCCTGGTGCCCAGCCCCTGCCGGATGTTCTGTGCGTACTCCTCACCCGCTGCCAGCATCAGGTCTCGGTTCTGCTTGACGTTCTCCTTCAGGTAGGGACGGATCAGGTCTCGTCCAGCCTTGAGCATGGCGGACTTGTCCAGCTTGCTGAGTTCGTCTGCGATATCGACCGGGATTCGGTCCATGACATCCTTGACGTAGGAAGCAATCTGGCCAGCAACTGCTGTCGTTATCTTCGATGATGGCTTTCCAGCAGCGTCCTTCTCATCCATCGCCGCAACAGCACCGGTCAGCGTGCCCACCAGGAAAGGTGTGGCGGCTGCACTCTGAGCAGCGGTCAGGGCTCCACCGATGGCCGTGGTCCGTGCTGCCATCCCGCTGTTGTTGGCGGAAGTGAAGATGTCGGCAGCCTTGGTGTTCTGCTCGACGTACCTCCGAGTCTGCTCCATCGTGGCAACCAGAACACCGAGCGGGCTGCTGGGGTCTTTCTTGGCACTCTCGAACGCCTGGACGTTGGTCGGAACAAACTTGTCCTTGACCCCCTTGTTCTGACCCTCCACAAAACGGCCGAGCCCCATGACCTCGGCGGTCTGCTCGATGAGGTTCCCGAACCTTCCCTGGATGTACCCGGAGCCCTCCACACCCCGGATGCCCAGCACCCCCTCCAGAGAGCGGCGTCGACCGGTCTCAGGGGCATTGAAGGACTGGAGGGCCTGCTCACGGAACGCCTGGAGTTCGGGTTCCAGGAACATGGTCGGGACAGTCTTGAGGATGTCACCCGCTGTTCTGGCGTTCTTGGCTTTGCCAAACTGCTCGGTGAGATCCTGCACAGCAGCCGCGTACTTCTGGGTGGCTTCCTTGGCTGCCTCCATCTTCTTGTAGAAGTCTACGATGGCAACGGTGCGCTCCTCGTCAGTCTTGGCACCCAGCACCTTGCCTTCGGCTGTCTGTGCCACAAGCCTGGCGTCTCGTTGTGTTCCACTAGCAAGTTCGGCCTTACGAGCCGCAGTCTCGTACTCTTCCCGGATGGAGCTACCAGGAGGCAGCCGGTCAAGGTATGCACCGGACTCCGGCTGGAGCTTCTTGACTTGCTCAATGAGCGAGATGCGACTCTCGCCAACGGTCCTGCCTTCGTTCGACATCCGGTTGAAGATACTGGCGGCATCCTCGCCCTCATCGAACGAGGCACCTGCCTTCTTGAGACCCCCAAACAGCGAAGCCCGATTCTTGACTTGAACACCGGAGCGAGCAATGTCCTCCTGTTCCGTGCTGCCCCACCAGTAGCGTTGCCAACCTGCCCGAAGCTGACCCGGTCCACCAAAGAAACCAGCGAGTGGATTCGTGCCACCAAACATCAGTCCTTTGGTTTCCTCGCCCTCACTACCTGGCAACCATTTGAGATTCAGTGGATTCCACTTGGACCACTCGGCCTCCTCCATCGACCTGCCGATGGAACCGCCACCACGTACCAGGCCACCGGTTCCGTAGGTCTTCCCGAACATCGACGTGACGATCTGGGCCATCTCGTCCGGCTCAGACAGAAGCGTTGGACCTTTTCCAGAAAAGTTGGCTTTTGCCTTTGCAATGTCATCCTCAGACCAGGTTCCCTTGGTCGGAAAGATCCGGGAGTACGCATAACCAGAAAGGGCTCCGGCTACGGCTACCAGCGCCACAGTTGCGACACTGGCTGCGGAGGCGATGTTGTGGAGTGCGCTGCCAAACGCAGTAAAGATCGTTACGTCTCTACCGATTCTGACAGCCTCTTCACCTGTCGGAATGAGCATGTTCGAGATGGCCTTCGCACCCTCCGGTCCGGGGTGTAAAACCCGCCGCGCTTCCCGGAGCCGGTAGTTTTCGGTCATCTGTTCGGCGAGTGTGGCCCGCGTGAACCTATCCTGACTGACAGCACCGAAACTGGTGACCTCACGCAAAGCCACGGCGTCAGCTTCGGCGAGTGTCTGCGTGAAACCTGGGCGACGACCACCGGAAACAGATTCGATATTTGCGCGTTCACGCCCAGTCAAACCCTTCACAAGGTCCGCCCTCTCAGCCATGGTTCTGTCCCACACTTCGCGAAGGTACTGGTCGTCGCTTCTTGCAATAGCCTCGCCAAATATCTTGTACCTGTCCTCAAGCACGCTTCTGAACGCGGCACGAAACGCATCCTGAGTCGTGCCACGCGCAGCCAACTCGTTCTTGAAGACCTGCATTTCGAGTTTGGCCTTCAGTGAAGCCGCTTCGGTGCTTGCACCCTCCGCTTGCCTAGTAGCCTCGGCACGGGTAAGAGGAACCTGCTGTTCCTTCTTGGCCTTCTTGCTTCCGCCGTCGTCGCCACCGCCGCCACTAACTCCACGCGGCCCCTCTACTTGCTGCACTGCGGATTTCAGCTCTCTGGTAACGTCGGCGATGTCTTTCTTGGCTACCTCAACAATCCTCTGGCGGCTTGCAGGAGTTGGGGCTTCAGCCGCAGCAGTCATGCGAGTATCGAACTTCGCCTTTGCTTCCTTGAACTCCAGTGCCTTCTCTCGCAACTCCTGAACCTCGGCGCGTTCGGAAGCCACGACCGGGGCTCCGGTCGTCTCCCTCCGCTGCTTGCGAAGCTCCTCCAGTCTGAGTTCCTTTTCTTCAAACTCAGCCTTGGCCCTGGCTGCATTGACTGCGGTGTTTTCCCTGGCCTTCTTTTGAGATTCCAGCCGAGTGCTGGTCTTCGACCGTGCTTCCAGGGTTGTCTTCTCTGCTTCGGTGACTGCGACAGCCGCTGGAGGCCGACTAACCCTTCTGACCTCGGGTCCGTAAGGCTCTGCTGCCGAAGCCTCAGCGACCTCCCGTGCTGTCGTATCCACCGATATTTGCAAACGGCGCGTATCTATGTCCTTTCTGGCCGTCTGCATCCACGTCCGTAGCTCTGCTTGAGCACCCTCCGACCTGGCCAGCTCTGCGTTCCACCGTTCCATCGCCTCGTTGCGGACCGCAACCTGCTCGGCCAGTTCTGTCGGCACAGTCTGACCCGCTGGTACAGAGTCCAGCATCTGCCGCGTCTGCTCGGCCACCGAACCTCTGACCGAACGAATAGCTCTCGAATTGATCAAGAGCTTTCTGTACTGTTCCTCGGCGTTCAGCACAGCCTGGCGAGTTTCCAGCACGGTTCGCTTGGCCGTTGCATCAGCCGCTTCTGGATTCATCTCCAGGTCTCGTGCGATGTCGCTGAAGAACTTCTCCTCGGCCTGGGTTTGCTCGGCAAACCGAACCAGAGCGGAACGCTCGCGGAGTTTGCCGGTCAGCTCCTCCACACGCTTCAGTCTGCGATTGACCTCTTCGGCAGACACGAACTCCGGTGGCCGGATCTCGTGCGCTTCGGTAGGACCGAAGTTTGCTTTGGCCCCGGTTGGGAACTTGGCTTCAGGCAAACCCCCGCCCTCACCCGGTCCAACCTGATCAAACCGTAGACCGTAGAACTTACGTTCGTCTGGAAGAGTCACAGGACGCCGGTTTCTGAGAATATCTTGCCACTCCGGCGTACTCTCCAAACGTGCTCTGGCTTCCTGTAGCGCCTGTGATCTGGCAGCAAATCCGGTGTCCGGAACCAATCGCTGCCCGAGCGGAGGCCCTTCTTGCGGAATCGGGGCCTCGACATTCATGTACCAACCAGTAGACGGCTTGCGCGGCCCCTCTGGAAACTTGAACGGTGGGCGTACGCCCGCCTCACTCACCGGCCACTGCGGTGTACGACGGGGTGGGGTAGGCTCCAGTGGCGGACCGAACACATCGCGCAACACAAGCCCAGGTCCAGGGACTTCTGGTTGTGCCACCGACTGCCTGGCATTTGCCAAAATATCGTCCAGCGCCCCTAGCTCTCTGCCGAGAGCACCGCGCACGCCCGCCTGGCTTCTCCGCTGGTATTCCAGGTTCTGCTCGGCAAGTTCGTAACGCGAAAAACCTTCTGTTGCAGATTGCTCCGTTCCAACAATCTCCGCAATGGCTGCCCTGGTCCCCTCCAACGCCTCGGTCGGGTTCGCATAACCCTGGAACCGGTACCGGCCCGGACCGCCCTTTGCAGTCGAGCCCATCTGGGTTCGCTCAATACCCTTTAGCTTTCGCCGCATTTCCTCTGTATCCAGCAGTGCGGCGAAGTCATCCAGATTACTGAGGTTGCCCCTCGCGACAAACGGTACAGCCGCCACCTCAGCCTGACGCGAAAGACGCAGGAGCTGCTGCTGCTTCTCCGTGGAGATAATCTCGGCACGCTTCATCTCCTTCTTCAATGCACGCTCCGTCGCCAGATCCTCCTCTGCGAGTAGCGACTCCTCGTGATTCTGAAGATCGACCTCCGAAACACCAGCAGCGCCCTTGGTTGCAGCGATTTCTTTTGCCTGTGCCGCGAGCCGCTGTTTGTCAATCCCACGCCGGACACCACCTGTGACGTAAGTGCTCGGTTTCAACGCTGCGATTTCGCCACGAAGCTCGGGGTGCTTCTCAAACACCTTTTCCAGTTGGGTCTGAACTGCGGTCGAGGCGTCGTATTGCAGTTTTCGCTTCTCACCCGTGGACGTGAGCAACCTGTTGCGGTCCAGCAACCCCTCGGCTTCTTGTTCCATCAAGGCGCTGGTCGAAAACCGACCAACAGCCGGTGGCTGGAGGAACGCACCAACCTCTGCGGAAGTTGGCACCCTTCCCTGCTGACGAACAAAATCAGTCCGCCACCTGGAAACGGCCTCTGCACTCGGCGGCTCCGGCTCCGGTATGGACGGCCAGGCCGCGCCAGCCAGTAATCTATCGGTTTCAGCTTTGGTAAACAACCCACGCTTTCCCCGTCGCTTGGTCTTCCCGGCATCGGCCGTTGCCTCTGCTTGTTCGGAGGCTGTCTCTGGAACAGGCTCGGGCGCCGGTACCACAATACCGATGGCCTTCTTGCCAGTTGGTGCCTGCCCACGCCGTGCCCAGATATCGGCAGCCCATCGCCGAGCAGCGGCCTTATCCATCCCCAACTCAGAAACCGCACGATCCGCAAGCCGATCAGTGCCGACAGTCAAGACAGTCTCGCCCTCGCGCAAAACAGCCTCGGCACCAAAGCTGACTGCCGTCCTTCCAGCCGGTACTGGAGCACGTCTGGCACGCTCCGAAACAATACGGGTCGGTGTCTGCTTGGCCACGTCAGAACGTTCTGACGTACCGAACTTTTGTGCCTCAGCTTGGCGAACCAATGGCTCAACGAGGGAACCCAACGCGGCCACATCGGCAACCGCTTCGTGTGCCTGCACCCTGCCCGCACCAAGAAAACGATCCATCAATGCCTGCTGACCGATGTTCTTCGTCATGCCACCAGCACGCGCCAACGCCATCGTGTCAACCAACTGATGAGCAGCAGTGCTCACACCAAGACCGCGCAAAATCGGTTCATCCACACCCCGTGTAAAGTGAGAAAGCAGAGGCACGCCCTTGTGCTTGGCCAGAAACTCCTTGACCTTTTCCGCTGCCTCTGGCTGCGAGAGCGTAGTACCCTTCTCCATTCCTGCCAACGCAGCCCGATGCACTGCCTGCGGTCCAGGTGGAGCGGTGGGATCGACCTCCCTGACTAGTTCGCCGGTATCGAACGATCTGGGTTCTACCATGAAGGAAAGGCTGGCACCGGGGACTGGCTTACCTTTCTCGTACACCTGAAAGGCAAGCTGAGTTGGTGCAAAGCCCGGCTTGCCACCAGTTTTGAAGCTCTCCGTGTCAAATACTGCGAACCGACCAGTTCTCAGCGTGGACAGAAGCTCCGACGTTACATCCTTTCCGGACTCGATGATCCCAGCCTTTGGAACGGGAGCCCGAAACGAAGTACCGCCACCAGGCACGGTGTTTCCAGCCCGGAGATTTGATTCGGCAGTTGCCTTGGCTGCTGCTTGGAGGATCGCCCGCAAAGACGGCCTGGGTTCCGGTCCAGTTGGTTGTGTTACGCTGGAAGTGGGAACGGGAGCCTTGAACTGGTTCTCGACCGTAGACGACGCGGTCTGAGCCCGGTTAGAAAACGTGACCGATGTAGCCGTACTCTGCTGGTTCTGCGGCTTCCCCAAAACAGGTGGTACGACCCATTCTGGTTTAGCGGCTGCGGTACCAGCCGACGGTACAGGCACTGCCGGACTTACCGCAGGTTCAGGCGGGCGCTTGACTGGTTCGGGTCTAGCAGTCTCTGGAGCAGCCGCCATCCTCCGAAGATCCGCTTCCTTCTTCCGCAGCACAGCCAGCTCAAGCAGCATCCGTTGCGTATCTTTGTACGTCCCGGCAGCGGACTCGACAGACACGGCACTGGCAATACCCGCCTCCGAAACACCAGCCTGCCTGAGATTGGCCAGTGCAGCACGGAACTCGGGCGCGTTGTCGGCAACCCCGACAAAAGCACGGGAGGCATCCGGACCGGTAACTTTGCCAAGGCCCAGGTGTGAAGTCAGCCCAATCGACTGGGCCAGCCTGCCGCCGATTTTTCTGATGAACGTGTCTATAGCCAAGAAGAGCCCTACGTCTCCAGCGATCTCGCCAACATGTCCACCCCACCCGGAAGCGGCTGCCGCTCCACCAGCCATACCACCGCCACCCCCATGACGCACGGCTGCACGACCGGCTGTGACACCAGCACCGCCCATCATCGAATCCAGTGCCCAGCCCCCGGCCCGAATGCCGCCGCCCACCAGCAAACCTCCGCCTATGCCCAGCCCGAGGCCACCAAGCACGGTGGTGAGAAATCCGCCTGTGCTGCCCGTGGCGAACTTGGCGATGCTGGCCACCGAGGAAGCCACCGTAGAAATCGCACTGGCCACGGGAGTTATGGCGTGCCCCAGGTTGATCGTGATGTCCTTCAGCGTACCGAAGAAGTCCGTGATACCGCTCTTGTTGCTCTCGATGAGCTTGAAGAAGTCACTGGTCCGGTCCCGCACGAACTCGATGGCACCAACGAATCCGCGTGCCAGGGTCTCGACCGGGTTCGACGCGCCGCCGGGAGTGATGGCGTTGGCCACTGCCTTGGCGATGGTCTTGCCGGTCTCGATAGCAGTCTTGCCGATCTCGATGAGAGCTGCGGAGGTCCGCTTGGCGAACTCCATGAAATACGGAGAACCTTGAAAGCGGTCCAGCTCCTTGCGGAAGCCCTCCAGCCCACGTACGGCGAACTCGAACAAACCCTTGTCCTGTCCAAACAGGCCGATCTTGACCCGCATCTGGGTGATGGTGTCGCCGATGGCCTCGATCTGTTTGGTGACGGTCTTGGCCAACTGGGCAATGGCCGACTCGTCCAGGTTCATGCTCACGAACCGCTGGATAGCAGAGAGCGCCAGGCGAGGGTTATGCCGGATCTCGTCGAGCGACTTGCCGATGGACGCGGCCACAGCTTCTGGGGAAACGTTGAAGCGTAACTGGATCGAGCGAAACTGACCGGCGAGGAACTCGCGAACCGCGAAGATGGTTCCTTGCACAGTCTGTAGCGGGTTGATGGCCTTCAGGCCAAGGACCGTATTCGTCAAGCCACGCAACGTCCGATCCAGGCTCGCCCCTTCCTGGAGCATCGGCTTGAGGGAGGGCACAAACGAGATGCCCTTGAAAATTTCGATCAGTTCCTTGAAGGTACCGGGGACTTCCTTCGCCGTTTCCATCGCAAAGTTGAGAACTCGATCTGCCTGACCCGCGTTCCCAAGCGTTCCCTGCAACGCAATCTGGGCCTGCTTGTACGTCTCGGTGGCATCAAAGATCCCACCAACGAACTCCTTCGTCATCCGAATCGAAGTCCGGAACCCGTCCTTGACCAGGTCGAAGGCGGTGCCCGCCACGCTGGCCATGCCCATGAAGGCCAGCGCCGTACCGCCAACACCGATGGCCAGCGTAGCAGCACCCTGGCCCATGACCTCCATCTTCCGGATGGTGGCGTCTAACGCAGCACCAACCAGCCCGAACCGCATCCCAACTCCGCGTTCGACCATGGAAAGCTGCTGACGCACGAACTCCGAGGTCGAACGCAGCTTGCCTAGATCGTCTCCGGCGGAACCATAAGAAGCCTGCCCAGGCGCCCGTTGACTGGGCGCCTGGGACAGACGGTTTGCTTTCTCCGCAGTACGGCCGAGTTCACGTTCGAACGAACGCAGGCTCTGTTCTGCATCGGTGGTGTCGAGCCCGAACTTGCTGTGTATGTCGAGTCTGTTCTCAGCCACTTATTTCTTTTCCGGCGGCTTGTACTTGCGCGAGAACTCCAGCATCTTCACGCCGAAGTGAATGATGCGCTGATACAGGTTCAGGTCATCGCCACGACCGGACCGATCCAGCAAGGAGAGGACGAACTGGCCGTTGAGCCCGACTGGCTCACCCATCCCGGCGTAGATCCACTGACCGTGGCACCACTCGTACAGCTCCAGCACCTCCTGGTTGGCTGCAAAGACCGATGGTCGTTTGAAGAACACCGGACACTTCTGGCAGTCCCTGACGCCGAGCGTCTTCTGGTTGTCCACGCACTTGTCACAGCTCATGTACGTGGGGCGCCAGCACTGGTACTCGGCGATCTCGTCGAGGTTACTGAAAAAGCCCGGTGTAGTGCTCCTTCAGGTCGACCTCGGCTTCCTTCGACTTGGCGAAGTTGGCAGGCTCGGCGATGAAGTTGGCCACCCACCGGTCAAAGCTGATGCTCTTCAGCATCAAATCCTTGGCATCTGCCTCGGTGTAGGGGAGCCCGTCCGCGATCTCCTTGGGACTGGTGTAGAAGGTCTTGGCGCGGTCAGTCGTCATCGACAGCAGGCTCGACAGGATCTCCGGGGTGAGTCCCTTCCAGTCCAGGATGACGTTCTTGGCGTAGACCGCGCTGACGGCCTCCTCGTCAACCGACTCCTCGGGGCGCTTGGTCGCAGGGTTGGTAACGATACGGCGGGTGCCGTTCATGAGCTTGTTGAACCGGTCGCGGGGCGGAAAGGCCAGCCGAACGCAGAACCCGTTCCACGGCGACTCGGTCCACACCCCCTGGTTCTCGGCCTCCCTCAGCGCCTCGTTGAGCTTCTGTCCGAAACGTGCATCCATGTTCTCATCCCTCCGGGTGCCCTTGGCACCGCGTAACAGTGACAGTTGCCCGTAATGATACCCTAACAAAGAGAGAGGCTCGGGGCTGTTAACCCCGAGCCTCTTGACAGCTCGATACTGCGGTTCGCGCCTTACTGGAAGCTCGCCATCAGCTCCTGGTTGAGCGTAGACAGGGTCGCGTGCGGGCGAACGTCGCTCGACACCGTGACCTCGTCTCCACCCGCCGTCGTCGGTCCCTGGAACTGCGCCGTGGGAGCCGTGATGACCAGCTTCAGACCGGCCGTGTCCCCCAGGGTGAGGGCCAGCGCCGCATCGTCGCGCTCGATTGCAGCGACCCACTCGGCCACGTCCTCCACCCGGAGGTACCGGTTGAAGGTGATCGCCACGTCGCGGAAGGCGGGAGTCAGCGCCCGCTCAGCGAACGACAGACCGTCCTGCTCGTTGAGGTAGTACCGCCAGTTGTTGGTGACGGTCATTTCAAAGTCGGTCGTGATGATAGCGGTCGGAGCACCGCCGTTGAAGTCCGGCGAGGTAACCTGGGCCGAAGCATACTTGCCGTGAATCGGCAGCGAGGTTGCGGGCTCGGCCACGGTCGGACGCCAGGGAACGATGGTGTCGCCAGCGGCGATGTCGTCGGCCGGAGACGCAACGCCGCTGAAGTTCTCGATGGTGATCGGAACAAGGCCCCCCACCACCGCGCCCACATTGGATATCTCGAACCGGTTGGCCTTGCCGACGCACCGGAAGGTTGCACCGCCCGCCCGCTTGACGTTGGCCTCAACCGAGGCCGGGAGCTTGAATGTGTTGCCTACGACAGCCGACACCAGACCAGCCTCGGAACCCTGCCGCATCTCGACCGCCATGCCCGACCAGTCGACTGTCGCCTCGCCGTCGCCGGGAGCCCGGAGCCGGAGCTGGTTCAAAGTGGTGCCACGGCTGAACCAGACCGAGTTGCCCCGACAGATGTAAAGACTGAAGCTCGGTGGCCTGTCCGCGAGCTTGTAGTCAACCTTGACACCGGCCGTCACAACCTCGGAGCCGAACGCGGCCTTCCAGAGCGTCGGGGCCTCGGGCTTCGACCCGAGAAGACCGCTCGGAACCACATAGCTCCGGAGCGAGAAGTCGGCAGCGGGCTGCGGGCCGCGCAGCTCCTTCAAGCGGCTTCGCGCATTGCGGATGCGGCGATCCTGCGGGCGATCCGGGCGCTGATTGAGAGTCGGGTTGTCAATGACGCGGAGGTACTCAACCCCCACGCTACTCAGAACGGCCAGACTACCGAACGTCGTCTCCGGAACGAGGAACACTTCGGTTTCCCTTGTCAGGGTGAAGAGCGGGCTGGGAGGCATCGGTCAATCTCCTTGTCGTGGAGGATCTATGGAACTCGTCTCGAAGGCGTAGATCAGGACTTCGGGGCGGGAACGGGTTTCTGGATCTCGAAGTCCAGCGACACGAGGCCGCAGGCGAGGAGCTTGTGCATCGGCTTGGTGTCGCCCGGTTCGAAGTGGACACCTTCGTACTCGCCGGAACCCGGAACATCGACCGGGATGGTGCCCTTGTACTTCACATTGAGCATGTCGCTGCTGTTAGCCACTTTCAAACCTCCAATTACGGATTCCTGAAGTTGTAGTTGAGCTTCGGCTCTACGTTGATCTGGTACCCGATGAGCGGAAACTTGTCCACAACCTGGAAAGCCCGCTTCACAGACAAGGACATGACCCTGGAACTCGACACCGGGGGCCAGTGTTCTGCGTGCAACGCATTGTTGACGCGCTGCAAGACCGGCGTAAGGCTGACCTGGCCTCCAGAAGTGTCATCGCTGTCGATTATATACACCCAGACGGGGACGAGGTAGCGGGTCTCTTTCCTGAAAGATCCCAGATACTCGGTGTCTTCATCCTTCGGCTGGCCTATGGCGCAAAGAGGCAGATCGGCCGAGATGTACCTGGCGGAAATGATCGGTTGGTTGTTGGTTCTCAGGATGGTCTTGAGGACCGGGGCAGCCCCGGCCCGGATAAGCGCCTCCACGACAGCCACGGCATCTTCTCTCGGGTTGTTTGCCTGGCCTGCCGGATAGGACACCGGAACGGCAGTCAGCGGCGGAACGGGAATCAACTGCTCCAGGAAATCGATCTCGACCACGATCTCACCAACCGCATCCTGGGTACGGCTGTTGAAGCCGTCCGCCACATCGGCGGTAAGTACACGGGTGGAGAACGCCAGCCGGTTCCCGTTAGAGTCGGTCTGGAAGGGATCGGAGAGGATGGCCTTGGTCACGTCCTCCAGCCACTGGGAAATGGCGGTGCCGAGCTGGATGTTCGATGCGAGCATCTGCGACGTGATCCGTATCCCGACGATGCAAGAAAGCCGCAGCGTGGTGTAGGCCAGATCCCTGGTAACGTGGTCGACCTCCGACTCCCCATCGTTGATGAGCGCAAAGGGATACCCGATGTTTCCACCGGTCACCAGCTTGTACCACTGCTGGCGGTTTCGATCCCACGCCGCGATGTCGTACCTGTAGCCGCTCGCCTTCTTGATGTTCGAAATCCGTCCCATGAGCGGAACGAGCACCTGATCCCGTGTGGCTGGATAAGTGATGGGCATCAGACTCTCCTGCCGCGCCCCTTCGTCAGAACGTTCTGACGAAGCCGCTGGCCAAGCTCTCTCCGAAGGAACTCTACCCCGGTCCTGACCGGATGGAAAGCCCGCATACCCGGATGGTTGATTCTGGCCATACGCCGAAGAACCCACGGTCCGCCAAAACCGCTACCCTCCTGGTCCATGAACGCCAGCGTCCTGCCCCGCCTGGACTGGATGATATGGGGCCTGGCCCCAAACTCCAGGAAAGCGAGCACGCGCCGGTACCTGGAGGCGTTCCGGATAAGGTACGTCCCACCGGTAGCGGTCCGGCTTGCTTCCAGTGACCACTGAGACTTGAGCGGCTTCCCTGCCAGAACTTCGCCCGGAGCGACTGCCTTCCGCATCGGAGTCGCATCCTTGACAACGTCCACGGTACGTCCAAACGCGGCGAGAATCTCCTGATGCAACTGCTCCCGGATGTCTTCCGGGAGACGCTCGGTAACTTCGCGGCGAAGGCTCTCCAGCCCCGTCCGGGAAAACTCCAGATGAAGTCGCATCGGAGAAGGTCTCAGTTGGTGGAAACGGCCCACCGCTTTGCGAGCCCGTCCGCCTCCTTGGCGAACTCGACCATCATCGACTTGTGCTTCTTGAACAGCGCATCGGATTCAGTCGATGGTGCGCGGCCCCCTGCTAGCGTCACTCCGGCCACCTTCATGCGGAAGAAGCCGAGTTGCTCCGCAGCAGTGGCGATGGCGTGCTTTTTGACCAGGTCGGTGATCTCGTCCGGACAGTTGGCTTCGGTCCAGTCGAAAGTGGCCGTGTAGGCGGTCGAGCTGTCGGCAGTGGGAGTCGGGAAGATGGTAAGCAGCTTACGCCTGGCGTTCCACCGATGCGTGAAGTTCTGCTGGAGCCGGTACGACTCGATCTTGGAAATCATCGAATCCCAGCTCACAGGCAAGATCGCCGTGTCCTCGTCACCGGCCGCTGGCGGTGTGTGGGTCCAGGCACTGGTGATCTTGCTGCCGAACGAAGTCTTCAGCGTGTTCAGCAGAGCTGAGTTCGGATAGACCTTGAGCACGTTCTTCGGAACAGCGGCTATCGCCGACAGGTCGTAAACCTGCTTGTCCTTGACGGTGTTCATGATGACCAGAGAGAGGTCCGGAACACGGCGGTTTACCTGACGGAGCGACTCCTTCAAGATGTCCACGACTTCGGTCGCGGGCAGCTCTTGCTCCTCGGGCTTACCAACCCTGTTCCGGACCTCCTCGGCCAGAAGCAGGTATGAGAATCCAGTGGCCACGGACTACTTGCCCTTGGCGGTGACCCGCTTGGGACCGGCCTTCACAGCGGCATCGACCTGTGCAAGTTGCCCTCTGTCAAGATTGCCCGCTGCCTCCGCTTCCTTCAGTGCCGCCTCGATCTCGTCGTCGGCGGGAAGCGGAGGCGTGGGATTCAGGTTCGGGTCCGTCTGCAAGGCACCCAGCTCGATCCCTGTGGCGCCAGCAAGCCCCTGCTGGGCGAGGATGCCCTGAAGCCGCTCGTTCACAGAGACGGCAACGATGTCGCGGAGGGTCTCCAGGGTGAGGCCACCGGCCACGGAGGTCGGCGTGACCCTGGACTTCACGGTCTGCATGACCTGGGCCTTCGAGAAGCGAACCTTGACCTTCTCGGGGGGCAGCACCGGGTCGCTGTCCATCTGGGGGGTGATCCAGCCGGAGTTGGCGTAGGGCGCCATGAACTCGGCGTAGTCGGTGTCGACCGCATCCCCAGGATTCAAGTCCTTGAAGACCCCCCACGGGTTCTGGAACGTGATCTCACGATTGGCTCTGCTGATGAACAACATCGGACCCGATACCTCCTTTGGTGTGATCGGCAACCACCAGGTACCCGTTTCTCGGCGCCTTCGGCCTCTCACAATTCGATTCGTCAGCCCTGATGTTATCCTCGATCCAGCCCACGGCGGTCGACAACGCCTCAGCTAGCTTGTCCTCCGGTGGCCGCATGCACGGAACCAGCCCGTTGCAGAGCTGGCGGCGCTCGAAACACGGGGCACAGCCCACCATGCGCTCCATCCGTACAGAACAAGAAAGCCGGTGCTTGTGCAACCGTTCCTGGAAGCGGGTTGGACCTTGGAGGCTGATCAGGGGAGTGTCCGTGACGTGCGCCATCACCTGAACCGCACTGTCCATGGTGATCACCATCCGGCACATCTTGACATAGGCAAGCAACTC
>ERZ1292632.78-Hain-H43-01um-R2-78-length-89769-cov-6_pt1 | contig 67322 bp, 70 predicted proteins | sample MGYA00564407_ERZ1292632 | MGnify/ENA primary metagenome ERZ1292632 (study PRJEB36523, sample SAMEA6512637) | groundwater metagenome | collected 2019-01-08 | study: AquaDiva: Metagenomics assemblies of 32 groundwater samples | reverse complement strand
CAGAAACAGCAATGGAGCTATGGCTTCCGACATTGCCGGCCGAGTCAACTATCTTGCTAGACACCCCCGTCAACGGAGACGCATATACCGTATAATCGTAAGTTTGCCCAGAAGACGCCCCAGTCCATTGGTAATTTCCTTGGCCGTTAGGACACGGGATTCCGTTAATATTAGCAACCTCCGCTCCGCCCGATATTCTGATATTTAAAATAGCTTCTCGGCAGGCTTCCGATCCTCCTTCAGAAGGATCGTCAGGGGAAATGCATTCCTGATCCAGGGGGTAATCCTGTCCGCCATCACCATCGTTGTCAACTCCATCGCGACAAGCAATCGCGCCCTGAAATCCGCCGGAACTTTCATCATCGTCATCGGGAGAAGTGCAGTCATTATCAGCAGGATAATCTATCATGCCGTCCCCGTCATTATCCCCTCCGTCGGAACACTGCGCGGGATCTTTGTCCTGAATCCAACTTAAATTAACTACGGGGTTACTTCCCACACAAACCGCAGGAGCATCAGAAGATCCGCAGGCCGGAGCTATCATTCCCGTGCCGACCGGCTCAAGATACGAGACTCCGAAACTTTTCGTGTTTATTTCCCTAGTGGAAAAAATCAAAAAAACAGCAATCAAAAGAGCCCCCAAAACAAGTAAAATCTGGATGAGCTTTTTTTTATTCAGAATGAAACCCATTTGCTTTTATTATAGCATTTACAAAACTGCCATGCTTAACGGTTATCAACAATGGAAGTATGCGCCAAATTTAGATTTATCGCCTCCTTAAAACGCATGAAAGATTCTTTTGTTTTATCCGGATCGTTTCCAGGGTACGCCTTGATCCATTCTTTCTCGTTCATTTTCTCAGCCGCAACCTGGGCTGCTAAAAATGCCTGTCTCGCTCTTTGATAATCTTTTAAATTTAGATACGCAACGCCAATGCTGTTTTGAAGCCAAGCGTTTTCTTTGGCGCTATTAATGTTTTCAAACGCTTTGAGTATAGCGTCTCTGGCCTCACCATATTTCTCTTGTTTAGCCAGAACCCAGGCCAAGTCGTTATACCCCGCCCACTCTTTCGGCGCCCATAAAGTAAAGCGGCGGAAATCCCCTTCCGCTCCGGACAAATCCCCCATGCCGGCCAGGATAAGCCCACGAACGTAAAGCGAGCGTAAATTTTCCGGATTTGCTTCAAGTTCTTTGTCTATTGCTAAAAGAGCTGCCTCGTTTTTTCCTTTAACGAAATAAACCCGCGCCAACTGATAATTCCCCAAGAAAATTTTTGGATCGATTGAAATTGCCTTTCTAAACCCATCCTCGGCTTTGTTTAAATCATAACACCCGGCCTTGCCCGCCGAAGCCTTGGCGCAGGCGGGGCCATTGAAATAATGATTTCCAATTTCCATCGCGAGCTTAGCATCCGACCGATCCAGCAATAAAGCTAAATCGGTATACTTATATTTTTGCCATACAATCCTTGCAAATGCGTCTTGAGAAAATAGAATGACAAACAAAAATACCCCCAAAATAGCAATCCTGATATAAGAATTTCTGTGAATCATATTCAATCACCACAGATAAAAAATGAAAAAGCTTCAACTTGTCTAACATCCACCACCATCATCACTATCATCACCATCATCACCATCATCACCATCATCATCATCATCACCATCACCATCACCTGTTACGTCAGCGTTTGCCTTAGACACATGCAGTAATTTTTGCAAATCATCCTTAGACAATTTCTTGGCATCAATCGATTTGTCAGAGTGTCCCCCTAAAACTCCACGTAAAAATGCCAGGGCAACCAAGACAGTACCTAGGATAACATATTTAAAAACCTTAAAAACTTTGACTAGTTTTTGAGATAAAAAATTACCAGGTCTGTTCATATTTCTTGAATTCTATTTTATCACACCTTGACCTCCAATACATACAACGCCCTTCAGAGGTTTTCTCGACGAAGGATCACTCAACTCGTCCCTCACCTGCTCGAGTTTTTTTAGTGCATATTTATCATCAGGATAAATCTCAAAGTAGGGCAAGTAGGCATTGATAGCCTCCTTATATTTACCTTCGTAACGATATGAATTCATCAATACCTCATAAACAGCCGGCATTTGACCGTTAATAACTTTCGCATAACGAGCCGAATCATCTGACACTTCAGAGAAATCACTTGCTGGCTCGAAACCTTCAACTGATTCATCAAGATTTTTATTCGTCGGAATAAGTTCGTTTATTAATATTTCTCGTGCTCTTGACACTTCGCCTATACGCATAAGAGATCGTGCACGATAAAATTTATTTCTAAATTGAAAATATGCAGGCATATCCTTAAATATAGGATTATTGATAACTTCGTCTCTATATTTAATAGATTCTTTGTTTAATCTGACAAACTCGTTAATCTGTTCAGGAGTAGGATTGTCAGACATATTAGAACAAACGGCATCAGCGGTAGCTACGGCTGCTCTGGCCCTTCCGGCCGCACCAATAATTTCGTAGGCATTTTCCATTATCGGTGATCGTTCCGGATACTGTGTGCCATTTCCGGGTTTAGGTAAACTTTGTGCTAGATCATTTTTGGGCCATACTGCAAGCATTCTTGATGCATCTGGTACAAATAGTCTTTCAAAATCATCAAAAGATAATTCGTAATTATTACCTAAAGCCACATCGTGAACTATTATTTTCTTCTCGTTATCAAAAACACCGATAACCACTCTCCACCCAAATCGTTCTATATCATCACTTTTTGTATCAAGACGCTTTTGTTGATTTATTATTACTGGAATATCTTTCTTAATAAATTTCTTAATCTCATTAATCTTTCGATCGGTATATTTAGCGTTTAGTAATCTAATGCTGAAAGCATCATAACCTTGGGCTTCAAAAAAATTAAATGCATTTTGAAAGTTAGATATATCATCTTTATCATATCGCAAATCAGGAAACTTGTTCTTAAGATCATTAAATGACACCCTTTCGTCATTGTAATAACGCAGAACCGTTGCAATTGACGTCGCGGCACTAGTAAAGTCAGGGTATAAATTATACACACCGTAATAAGGAACTCCCTCAATTAGATGATTAACCGGTTGTTCATAAGAAACATAGAAATAATAACCGAAAGCTCCGATGAATATGACCAATAAAGATAGCGGCAAAACTTTCGGATATCGCATTCCTTGAGGTTCTTGATCCATATCAATATGATAGCATTTGAGGTGATATTTTCACAACAAGCTACAAGAAAAAATGTTTATAGTTATAGTATTGCTTTTTGTCGGCATACATGACACAGTAGTAGTAGACGGTATGTAAATCTAGTGGATAGGCTGTCCGCAAAAAAGGAGGGCGTATGAAAGTGTTAATGAGGTATCTGAGACTAAGTTTCTTTTTCGGTCTGTTATTCTCATGGGGATGTGCAGCCAACGGCTTTACAAAGCCTCCAGACCCAGAATATAACTGGGTTATTGGAAAGTGGTCCAGTAGAGAAAAAGCGTCCGCCGTACACGATATCGAACTCAGTGTCGGGAACGGTAACGAGCTAAGCGGGTCAACCAAAACCTTATATGGAAACGGTGATCTGGTCTCAGGGTATATAGAGAAGGGACTAGTTGATAACGCGGGAAACGTTGAGTTTACCGCGTATAGACCAAAGTCGTGGCGAAAAACCGAGACATATCGCCTGAAAAAGATATCGGATTCGGTGTTGGAAGGGCAAACTAGCACAGGAAGCCCTGTGCGCTTTATTAAACTCAACTAGCCCAGACGTTTGGAAACACATCCATCTGGTGCAAGCATGACTATGACTATGGGGGGCCCGTTTGTTCGGGTCCCCTTATTTATATCATATACTGTTTTTACTATTATATTCTTCAAGTGAAATAAAAACTTTGCTCTTCCCACTATTATTATTCTCCATGTCACTTACCCATTTAAGATTAACCTTGGCCTGATTATTTAGCGTGTTTTCTAATATAATTTCGATAAATTTTACTTTTTCCGCAGAAATCTTTTTTCGCGAAATGTAATTTACACGTATTTCATCCAACTTTGTTTGAATAATTTGATATCTCGCTATATTTTCCAATCCAATTTCTTTTACAAATAGGGTCTGAAATAGAATGACACTGAAAGTTTTACCATTAGAAAGTAAAAAAATATCTTTTTTCCGACCCTGTAATTCCAAAAGCGGAGAAAGTCTACCGCATGAGCATAATTTTGATAAAATTCTACCTCTATCCCCTGTTGAATATCGGATAATTGGCATGATTGTCCTATCCAACACAGTTAGAACAATGTTTCCTTCCTCGTTATTCTCAAGTTGCTTGCCGCTTTCATCAACAATGTCCACTATCACGCGCTCGCGATAGATATGATAAAGGCTACTACCAATATTAACTAAGCATTTTTCTCCAACCTTGCCGGCTTCTTTGCAATTATAGGAAAAAATTATTGGGATGCCGGTTGTTTTATATATAAATTTTTCTTCTTCCGGCGAAACCGCTTCACCCGAAAGATTGGCTATAACAGGAAGTGTGACTCCGTCTTCTCTAGTGTATTTCATTAATTCCAAAATCACTGAAGAATAGGCAAATAAATAAATATATGAGTATTCGTTAATCTTACTGTATATTTTTTGTCTTGTTTGCCTATTACTGAGCATAGAAAAATTATCGAGAGCAAAATACTCAGAATATGGGACATAGAGTCCTGTTGATTTTCTTCCAAGCAAAAAAATGAATTTTCTACGCAGGAGTTCATTAACATGTTGGATTTGAAATACATCGGGTTCAAACACATATATCATCTCATTTTGGATATTTCTAATTTCATCAATTCTTATTCTAAAAGGAGGACCTGTGGTTCCGCTTGTGTAATAATCCTTAGTCAGGATGCTGTTGTTTGAAACAAATACATTATCACCCCATTCAATATATGCTGTTTTATCTACGACCGGTATTTTACAAAGTTCGGAAAAAATACCAGAAGACTCTAGATCCACAGAATGTTCGCCAAGGTATCTCTGCCAAAAAGTTGAGGTATTGTTTATGTGCACAAGAAATTGTCGTAATCTTATCTCGACAAGTTTATTAATTTTCTCTTCTGGCCAATATTGGATTTCTTTTACTATTTTCAATCTAGGCAAAAACCATTTGATGAAAACGTCATTGCCTAACAAATTTTTCAAATTAACCCCTTCTGGCAACTGATCAGATGAATTTCCTGTCAACATCTCCTTTTCCTTTTTATTCATTTCTGAAATATTAATCGCCAAAGTATCAAAGTATAGTATATACTAAGCAATAATAATATTATGCGCTTAATGTACTCAATATTGAAGAAATTTTCAAATAAGGATCTTTTATATATCCGAGAACTTATAACAGGGATCTTGGCAAAAAAACTCTCTTATCACGGACAATCTAAGTTATTTTGGGACATTAACGGCTATTCAAGAAATTTACATGTAACAGTAGCAAATCCATCCAAAAACGATTTAGAAATTTATAAAAACCATTTGGTAGATGACAGAAAAGACAAAAAAGTACTCCTACTTGGTTCAACCCCTTTATTACGTAACTTATTAAATGAAATTGGCTTTCGGGATTATGTAATAGCTGATTTTTCTTTTTCAACTATCGAAAGCAGTCTGCACGCTCTGGATAAACTGGGTTTAAATATAGATATTGAAAACGAAATTTGGCTCAAATCAAATTGGCTGGATATGCCACTAGAACCAAACTCTTTTGATTATATTGTTGGGGATATGATATTTACACAGATTGAACCAAGTAAACAATCATTTTTTATTACAAAAATTTCATCACTATTGAAACAAGATGGGAACTTTATAGCAAGAATGCAAATATGTAATACAAATTTTGACAGTAAAAACCCCCAATCAATTATTGAGGAGGTTTTAAGTTCCAACGATTTTGAAAATACGACAAGACAAAAATTTATATTGCTCTTTAGATTAAAAGATAGATTGAGAGATAAACAAACCCAGACCACTTCACCCCACTTAATAACCAATGAATTACTCCGATTCCACACTTCAGATGAAAAAAGAAAAGATATGTTGAGATCAGTAATAAAGATGATTTCTGGACGTATCGACGTTGGATTACCGTTTATTACACAGACCAGAGAGGAACTTGAACAGATTATATCCCAAGAATTTTCAATAAAAACAAGATTAAATGCGCGTGATTACTTATCAGAAGATTTTCCGATATACGTTTTGCAAAAAAATATTAATAAATCATGAATATCTTAATTATTGGTTCAGGCAGTCGAGAACACGCAATAGGTTGGCATCTAGCTCAATCACCAAAAGTAAGTAAATTATTTTTTACGCCTGGCAATGCGGGCACAATAACTCTCGGAGAAAATCTAGTAATGAATTTAGGTAAACCATCTGAATGTATTACTCTGGCTAAAAGTAAAAAAATAGACATGGTCATCATTGGACCCGGCCTGTTTTTACAGCGCGGTGTCAGTGACATATTTTCAGCGGCCAGCATTAAAGTTTTTGGCCCAAGTAAACGCGCGGCGGAAATCGAATATTCAAAAGTTTTTTCAAAAAAACTACTAACTCAGCTTGGGATTCCGACCCCGATCTTCGAGATATTTAACGACTACGCCTCAGCATTATTTTTTTTAAGAAAGCATTCTTTTCCAGTAGTTATTAAAACCGATGGAATCGCTAGGGGGCGAGGAGTTGCAATTGTCCATAATTTTATCGAGGGGGAGAATTTTTTAAACGATATTTTTATCAGTAAAAAATTTGGCAATGACGGTCGACGAATTATAATAGAACAATTTATAGAAGGATTTGAGATATCATCTCATGCCTTTTGCGACGGCAATACTGCCATTATGATGCCCTTTTCTCAGGACCATAAAAGATTTTATGACGGTGATAAGGGACCCAATACAGCTGGACTTGGAGCAGTGTGTCCCGTATCAAATTTACCGGATAATTTTGCCAAGGAAATTCTCACGAAAGTCATTTTACCCATCATGAAAGCATTAAAAGAACAGGGTAAATCTTTTCTCGGTGTCATGTATCCAGGCATTATACTTACAAAAACTGGTTGGTATGTTCTAGAAATAAATGCTCGCTTCGGAGATCCTGAAGCCCAGTGTTACATGAGATTATTAGACACCGACTTATATGAAATAATAGAAGCCTGCATTGACGGTAATTTAAACAACATGGAAGTGAAATGGAAAAATAAAGCCGCATGTTGTCTAGTATTAACAACGTTTGGGTATGCTAATAATACCTATAAGAAAGGAGGGGTTATTTGTGGGTTGGAAAAATTTACCTCTCCTCTACACACAATATTGTTTTACGGAGAAACAAAAATGATAGATGGGCAAGTTGTCACAAATGGGTCAAGAATCATGGGGATAAGCTCTGTTGGAGAAAATCTAAAAGAGGCAGTACAATACGCCTATCAAGGAATTCGCCCTATCGAGTTTGATGACATGTATTTTAGAAAAGATATAGGAGTCAAAGCGTTAATTAAAAACTCACTGTGACTAAAGAGGATAAAGTAAACTATTTAGTTTCTCCTGAAATATTATTTCCTACAGATCTACAACGAGGCAATCTGTTGGGTAATAAGATGTTTATAGAGGCCATGGAACAATATCTCAACATACTCACGGAATCACAATATTGGCCACTTGAACAACTTGAAGAAATACAAAACATGCGTCTCCGTAAATTAGTATCAAATATTTCTAACTATTCAGTCTTCTGGAAAAATTATTTTGATAAACATAAATTTTTGCCAAATACTGCCAATATAACCGATCTAAGCCGATTGCCCATATTGAGACGCACAGATCTTTTAGCATTTGGAAACAAAATTTATATCAAACCTAGATATGCCAATGAGCATTCATTTATTCGTTATAGTAGCGGTACCACGGGAGTTCCTATAAAAATATCTTTCAGCGAACAAGAAATGTTAATAGAAATTGCTTGTCTGTTTAGACATCCAGTTTTCGAAAAAGTGTCTTTAAAACAGATTCTGTCTAGAAAACCTTTCGTGGTATTGGGGCTTCCTGGTTTTTCTTATATTTGCAGAAGAGATTTTTTTTCTAGCGTATTTCCTTCAATTACCACGTATGATCTAGATGACATAAAAATTCGTAAAGAAATTTACAATAGTATTATTGCAGCATCACCGGCAATACTCGTGGGATTTGGATCATTAGTGGCAAAATTAGCATATTGGGTCGCCGAGGATAAAGTTTCATTACCCTTGCTTGCAATCCGCATTTCAAGTGAGTCTATATCCGTAATTGAACGTAATTTGATAGAGAAAAACTTCAATGCACCTGTAATAAACATACTAAGTGGCAACGGTCATATTACAATAGGATTTGAATGCCCAATAAATTCTGGACGATTTCATGTAAATTCGGAAAGTGTTATTTTAGAAATCGTGAATGATGGAAATACGGAAAATGATGAAGGTGAATTAGTCGCAACTGCTCTGACATACATGCTTACCCCGCGTATACGTTGGGCGCACAATGATAATGGACGGATATTGCCAGAAACATGCCCATGCGATAGAACATTACCGCTTTTTGAATTTCACGGGCGAAGAGGATACGAAATAGCGCTCCCGAGTGGCCGGCGCTTACGATGGATTCTTTTGCATACCTCGCTTATGCGTGCGGGTTTGGGGCGTCTATCTAAACAAATACAGATTATTCAAGATCGAACAGATAATTTACGTATTCTTATTGTACCAAGATTACCATTTAGTGATAGTGATGAGCTCAATATTCGTCTCGCTTGTACAACTTTATTCAATAATGAGAAAATAAATATTGAAATTAAATATGTGAACGAGATCATTCAAAATGGACGCAAGCCAAAATTTTTTATACCACTATCTGAGTCCAATGCAAAAGATTCTCAGGAAGATAATTATGGGCGTCTAAAACAATAAACCTCGTTAGCGTAAGTGGGGAGGAAAAATCTTTTGGTAACCGGATTATACGCCGGTTTATTTGTGATTCTCTCCGTTACCTGGAAAAAGCTGATTTCTTTGCCGTTTTCAGGGTCAATTTCATAAAAACGACCATTATTAGCCCCGAGATATAGCCTATTGTCAATAATAACCGGGCTAGAAAATATGCGCGCATTGGTATTAAATTTCCAAACTAACTCTTTCGTATCAAGATTCAAACAATATACCAATTTATCAAGAGAGGTAAAAATAACCTTGTCCCCGTAGACCAGGGGCGTGGAGTACATGCCTGCTTTCATTTGGAATTTAATTATCGGTTTTCCCGATATTAAATCCACGCCGTATAAATAGCCATCAAATGACCCGAACAAAAGCATATTTCTCTTTTCGTCAAATACGAGAGATGCCTTAATTTCGCCACCAGTTTTATAACTCCAAAGCAATTCTCCATCTTGTGCTTTGAATAGATATGCTGTCGAGTCATTGCCTCCAATAGCTACAAGACCCTTTGATTGTGAATATGCGGGAGAGCAATGCACATATTTGGACATAATGTATTGCCACTTTTTTTCCCCCGTCTCAAGGTCAAGCGCCACAATCCTCCCTCGTTTATTCCATAATCCAAATTCTAGGCCTATAAAAAGCAGATTAAGATCTTGTGCTAAGGCAGGAGAAGATCCAACCCAATCCGCTTCCATAAAAATCCATTCCGGCTTTCCTGTTAGGGTATTTAAAGCATAAACATTGCCATCATAAGAGCCAAAACACACACGCTCATCTTTTAAAGCCGGGGAGGAAAAAATGCTTTTGCCCTGCGCGTGCCAACCAACCTTGTATTTCCAAGCGACCGACCCGTCGTTCTGATTCAGAGCCCAGAAATAGCCGCTGTCACTGCCAAAATAAATCTTCTCATGATCCAACACAGGTGATGATTTTGGCACCACATAAAAATAGTTAGGATTTTCACTCTTGAAATACCAGATAACATCAAAATTGATGGCGGGCTCGGCTTTTTCCTCTTTTCCCAACAGTGGCATACCGAAATCCACCAGAGATAAAAGTGAGATTAACTCTATATTTTCATCATTGCAAAAAACGTAGTTTTTTAAATCGCGATAATTCATCAAGACAAAAATATGAGATACCTTTTTATTCAATTGTTTCAAAACCTTTAATTGTCTTACAAAAGTTCCACCACTATTAATCAAATCATCAACCAGTATGATTTTCTCATCATTGAGAGAACCCTCTACAATTTTCTGGAGTCCATCTTTTTTTCGTGATTTTCTTAAATAAAAACCGCTCACCGGCATTTTTAGTTCCAAACCTTTCATAATAATCGCTGAAACCAATGGAATAGCCGCGGTTTCTTGTCCGCCTACTTGAAATGGATATTGATCTTTGAAATGTTTCCAAAAAATATCTGCAATGAGATCTAGATATTCTGACTGTAATAAAATTTTTCTAAAATCGAAGAGCCATTTACTATCAGCCCCAATAGAAGAAACTATTTTCTGATCATGTTTTGTGGTAAAAACACCATGTTTAATAATTTCTTTTAATTTTTGAACTTTGTCGTCGACAGAAAACATAAATTTTACTTAAGAGTAACATTAAAGAGAGTGTTTTACTAAAATAACTTAGCACTACTAGGTATTTTACGATAAAATACCGATATATATGAAAACCATCATCTCCTGGAACGTCAATGGACTTAGGGCTGTGCACCGCAAGAGCAACATGGCACAGGTGTTCCATATGAAACCAGACATTCTCTGCATACAGGAAACAAAATCATTACCCGAACAGCTACCAGCAGAATTAAAAGATCCAGAGGGATACCATTCATACTTCCACTTCCCTACTCAAAAAAAGGGCTATAGCGGTGTAGCCATATATTCTAAAGAGAAACCACTAAAAGTTTCACGTGACATGGGTATTGAGAGGTTTGATCAAGAAGGACGACTGATTATGGCTAAATATAAGGGTTTTACGCTAATAAACTGCTATTTCCCTAATGGCGGAGGGTCGCCAGAACGACTTCGCTACAAACTTGATTTTTATGATTATTTTTTAGATTTTGTAGATAAGTTACACAAGAAACAGCCAAATATCATTTTATGCGGAGATATTAACGTGGCTCATAAACCCATGGATTTAGCCAGACCAAGAGAAAATGAAACTCATGTGGGTTTCCTTCCGATAGAAAGAGTTTGGATGGATAAGCTTATTACTCATGGATGGGTAGATGTTTATAGACATTTTTATCCCGATAAGACAGAAGCATACACCTATTGGGATATGAAGACTTTTGCCAGAGAAAGAAATGTTGGATGGAGAATAGATTATTTTTTTACTTCTTCGGAAATACTCAAACATGTTCAATCCATAGAGATACTTGACAATATTTTGGGCTCAGATCATTGCCCCGTCAAATTAACCCTTAAATAGAGCCCCGCCTGCCGGGTCCGGCGGGCAGGCATATTTTAAAGGACATAAGCTTGCCTCGCCCCGGCGCGGGTTATCCACACTTTTATTAGATATATTGTCCTTTATGAGATAAGATGTTGTTGGGCGCTTGGTGGATATTTTCGATTCTCTAATTGAAATTGGAATCCAGGCATGTGTTCTTGGAAGGCCGTTCCAACCGGAAGATAATTCTGGTTTAGGGATCTGGGCAAGGATGACGGACCCCCAATCTTTTTATTTTTGGTCTCGTGCATCCCATGGGCCCTATTCCTCTTCTGGAATGTTCTTTCATTTCTTGCCAAGTCCGCCCCTTTTGAGACATGGCGAGACAACCGCTGTGGCTCCGCGTCACAGTGGTTTTTTATTGAAAAGATTTTGTCTTTCACAAATCTTCATTTAACTATTACACAGAAAATCGTAAAGGTAAAAAGTTCTTTGTTTGCAAGAAAATTAAAGCTTTAATTAGACAACTGTGGATAATTATGTGGAAGATGTGTATTAAAAGACATATATTAAAAGACTTAATAATTAAATGTCCTTAATTATAGCCCTTCTCTTAAAATGAAAGTTTCGCGTGAAACATAAATTCATTTGTTACACATGAACCCCGTTAGAGATAGAAAAGTGTTTCCCCTTCTTAGTTCATTGATATTTAGTATATTGAACATATGATCTCTAACGGGGTGGACCCTAATAAACAAACGAAAAAGAGAAAGTTGGGAGATCTTGGAGAAGATATTGCCTGTAAATTCTTAAACAAGAGAGGATTTGAAATTCTAGAAAGAAATTATCTTAAGAAATGGGGAGAAATAGATATTGTGACTAAAAAGAAGGGTTCAATTCATTTTATAGAGGTAAAGAGTGTCACCAGTAATACAGCTGGATATAGGCCAGAGGACAACATGCATCCATGGAAACTCAAACGATTGGCGAGAGCGATGCAAACATATCTATTAGATAGAAAATTGGATTGCGATTGGCAATTGGATCTTGTAACAGTCAAAATTGACCAGCAAAATAGAAATGCCAGGGTGGAATTGATCGAAAATATCGTTATTTAAGTGCGGGATGGGGGAATCGGACTCCCGACTACAGTTTGGAAAACTGTCGTTTTACCACTAAACTAATCCCGCTTATGCCTCTTGTCGGAGTACCCGGAATCGAACCGGAGCCGCATCCACCCCATGGATGTATACTGCCACTATACTATACTCCGAATATTTTTAAATTCTGTCGGGGCGCCGAGAATCGAACTCGAACCTTGTGCTCCCAAAGCACATATACTACCACTATACTACGCCCCGCCTTCGCTAAAGCTACGGCGGGCGAGCCCGTCTAGCTATCTATCTACCGGAGTGCAAAATTCGGAGTGCCGAGAATCGAACTCGGGTCTCACGCACCCGAAGCGTGTATACTACCGCTGTACTACACTCCGTAATGAAAAACTATGACTGCTCGCAGGCATTCATTTTGAATGCCCGGAGTGATGTACTCATACACTCCGGTGCGGCCAGCGGTAATCGAAACCGCGCCTGCTCCTTGGCAAGGAGCCGTCCTGCCACTAAACCATGGCCGCAATGCAAAGGATAATAACGCATTAAAGGAAAAAAATCGAATTTTGATGTAGGATAGCGATGTTACCACTTCGCATTCATAGGCGCCCCCATAGCTTAATGGATAAAGTATCTGTCTTCGGAACAGATGATGTGGGTTCGATTCCTGCTGGGGGCACAAATATTAATTCTCAATTTACAATTTTCAATTTCAAATGACAAACATGAAATACAAACTTGATATCCCAGAAGAAATAAAAAATATCTCACAGGTGCTTGATGGCGCCGGATTTGAAAATTTTTTGGTGGGTGGATGCGTGCGTGATTTGGTTATAGGCCGAATACCCAAAGATTGGGATATTGCCACTAAAGCAAAACCTGAAGAAATAATTAATTTATTTCCAAAAACATTTTATGAAAATGAGTACGGCACGGTAGGAATCGTGAATGAACAAACGGAAAACCAAACTCTCAAAGTAGTAGAGATCACGCCATATCGTCTCGAGGCGGGATATTCTGATTTTCGCCGACCAGACAAAGTGGAGTGGGGCAAAACAATAGAAGACGACTTGGCGCGTAGAGATTTCACCATGAATGCACTTGCTCACAATATCAAAACAGGAGAGTTACTTGACCCCTTTGGGGGTATGGATGACATAAGAAAAAAACTCATCCGCACCGTTGGGAAACCGGGAGACAGATTTGGTGAAGACGCCCTGCGAATGTTTCGAGCACTCCGTTTGGCAAGTGAATTAAACTTCGCCATAGAACACGAAACTCAAATGGCAATTATGAAACACGTCGGACTTTTGGCCCATATCTCCCGTGAACGCATACGCGATGAATTCACAAAAATAGTTATGTCGGATACTCCCGCCATTGCTCTTGACATGGCTTCTCGCCTTGGACTTCTGAACTTTATTTCACCGGAATTTGAGAAGGGGATAGGAATGGAACAAAACCAAGCGCACGCTTATACCGTTTGGGAACACTTGCTTCGCACGCTTAATCACGCCGCTAAAAAGAATTTTTCACTCCATGTGCGTTTGGCAGCTTTCGCTCACGATGTAGCTAAACCTCACACGCGGAAACGCATTAATGATCAGTGGACATTCTACAATCATGAAGTCCTTGGCGCTCGACTTTCGAGAGAAATTCTCTTAAACATGCGATATCCGAAAGATATTATTGAAAAATCAGTAAAACTTGTGCGCTGGCACATGTTCTTTTCGGATACCGAGAAGATTACCTTGAGCGCCGTGCGCCGCATTGTCAGAAATGTGGGGGCTGATTTGATCTGGGACCTTGTTGATCTGCGCGTTTGTGATCGCATCGGCACCGGCCGACCAAAAGAAACTCCATTTCGTCTACGCAAATATAAATCGATGATCGAAGAGGCTATGCGTGATCCGATTTCCGTCAAGCAGCTTGTTGTGGGCGGCGCAGAAATTATGAAACTTACAAATACCGGCCCAGGGTCGCACATCGGTTTCATTTTGGAAATTCTTCTCTCCGAAGTTTTGGAAAACCCGACATTCAATACTTGTGAACATTTAGAAAAAAGAGTGACGGGGTTATACGCACTGAAACCACAAGAATTAGCCGATCTTGGGAAAAAAGCCAAAGCTCAAAATGAGAGCGTAGAAGAAAAAGAGGTAAAGAAAATAAGGGAAGAATATAGGGTCCGATAGTTTCATGCTTATTTATATATGTAACATTTTCTGCAACTAATATATTGCGCATATCATATTTTTACATCTATTACTCACGATCGTAGTTAATAGATGCAGCACGATGTAGCACTGTGATAATAAAATGTTAAGTTAAAGTAGATCAAAATATTCTCGTAGGTACTTGTCATTTTCTATTTCATCGACAATCATATACAAAAGATCTTTCCCAACACCTAAATCTGTTTTCAGCAGTCCTATAATATCCTCGCAATCATAAGGATAGACCCAGACACTATCTTGCAATCTGAAGAAACCGGCTGAAATAAAGAGATGACGAATTTGATGTCGTACTTTTTTCTTTTTCTCCGGAATATCAAAGATGATTACTCGCCATTTCTTGTCCCATTTATGCGGGCGTTTGATTTGGTATTCTTGAAGTTCCCATAATCTTAATTTCTTTTCTCCATCTTTGGTAAGTTCGTATCTGCCATCTTTATATTCGAGTAATCCTTTTTTAACCAATTTACTTGCCGAAGATCGTACGATTTCTCCCTGACGTTTATTAGAAATAAGTCCGAGCTTTCCCATCGCCCCAATAACTTGAGGGGCGACTAACCCGATACTCAAAATTCCTGCTACTTTTACCGAATTCAAAATCAATCTCTGGATCTCTCCGCGTTTGACCCTTTTTCTATTCTCTTCTTCCAATCTTCCCATACATCTATAATACGCTATAGCGAGTTATAAGTGTATTGCTGGTATGCGAACAAATATGTATCAGTCACATTTTCAAATTAGATAATCGGCTCTGGTCGAGATTTCCAGACCATTTCAAAAATTACTACGTGGAATATATTTGTTTTGAAAGTGCATTATATATTAATTCAAGGTTAATCTGTATATTTATCCAGTCTCTTCGCTTCTGCCCACGCCAGTTCATATATCTTCTTCATAGCATCAGCGATTTCCGCGCTTTCGATGATAATTCCAAGCTTCTCGCGCCACGAAGCGATCATTACTTTATTGTCATAAATATTGATTTCCGGCGAAAAATAAAATTTATCGGACGGAATCAACGTTGATTCGCGCATTTCTTCTTTGTCTTTGCTTGCGCGCTCCTCGCCCACCGCGTTTTTAGGAATGATTGCTCTAATCGAAATTCCCCGGCTGGATCGACGTTCATAATAATTTGGAAAATAATTCGGCAAAGCCTTATGCATATCGTCAACATTGGCATAAGCCCGAATCGGCTCCGAAGAAGTCAGAGTATCCTCGTAAACATCAATCAAACCCTGCATTCCTTCGTAAAATCGCACCTTCGGCCTTCCAGCAACATTATGAAGCGATTTTAATTCAGGGATAATATCTCCCACTTCTTTCAGATTTTTTTCTTTTTCGCCGATCTCGCTTTTTAGTAAAGCCTCAATTTTGTCGGGCGTCTCCGCAATATATTCCTGCCTAGATTTCTTGCCCGAGACCGACACAAGCCCTTTCGTAACAAGCCCATCAAGCACGTCGTATCCGGTTGTCCGGTTTAAATAAGCCTTTCTAGTTATCTCCGAAACCGTTCCCTTTCCAAGCTCCAATAATGCCAAATAAATTTGGGCCTCATTCTTCGAGAATCCTATTGAAATTAGCTTGTCCTTCATATGGCTTAATATTAGGGCTATTTTTAATCTGTGTCAAATCTATTCCACAGAATCCAATAATTTCTTATTTCAAAATGCTATTTTGGTCTAAACTATTTGACAAATAAATCTCGCTATGATATACTGTCTACAGAAAGTCAGAAACAGTTCTTACTAACCAAATATCAAGGAGGAAATATGTACCTACATTATGAAGTCACGGTAATTGGAGATAAGGTTGGAGAGAGGCTAGAGCACGTCCGCTGCGAAAAGTTTAGCCTTGCTTTAGCCAAAGCATGGGAGACTTTCGCGCGATTTGGGCATGCTAGGGAAGTGGTAGTTTATGGGGAACTCGAAAATGTTCAGTGCGAATTGGTCGCACAGTTTTCCCCACCCAAACAGGGTAAATATTTCCCTCATCTCAACGAAGGGTCTATCCGGCTCTTTGGAAGTCTCCCAGATCCTTTCTAGCTTTCCCGGGCAAGGCCGTCACCCCAGAGGCTAAAACCCCGGGGAACGACAAGCCTATGTCGTAAAACTAGGCAAAGTGGCCGGGCGCTGGCCATTGAAATTCAAACGGCGCTCTTGGGAAAATCCTCCCAAGCTTCGCGAAACGCGAAAGTTCGATCACTCATCGAACACGGTAAAATAAAAAGCTTCTTGGAAAATCCAAGGGCTTTTTTGTTTATATTCATTTTTTTGCATCAAAAAACTCCCGAACAAAGTTGCGGGAGTTTTTTGTTTTCTAACTAGAAAGAAGCTATTTAACCGCCTCTTTAAGCCCTTTGGCTGGACGAAACTTGGGTACTCGCATTGAGGGAACCGAGATAGATTGGCCGGTGCGAGGATTTCTAGCTTGGCGAGCGGCGCGAACCTTGGTTGAAAAGATGCCTAGACCGGCAATTGAAACTTCGCCTCCTTTCTTGAGAGTAGAGATGATTAAATCAATGACGGTATCAACGACTTCCTCCGCCTGAACCTTGGTACCATTGAGCTTTCCGTGTACTGCGTTTACGATATCTGCCTTATTCATTTTCTGCTATTTTTATTTAATAATTCTGAATCTAAAGTATCAATAGACTCGCATTTAATTATATACTAAGCCATTTTTTTCCGCCAGAGGCGGACCAGCCGTGGAGGCTGGAAGCTTTTAACGGGCAAATTCAATTGAGCGAGCTTCACGAATCACGTTAACTTTAATCTCACCCGGGTATTTAAGCTCACTTTCTATGCGAAGAGCCATATCCCTAGCCATTTGTTTAGCTTCCAAGTCAGAAACTTTTTCAGGGAAAACAAAAATGCGAATTTCACGACCGGCAGCTAGAGCATATGCCTTTTCCACGCCTTCATACGAAAGAGCAATTGCCTCCAAATCCTCGAGACGTTTGAGATAACGCTCCGCAGTATCCCGACGAGCGCCAGGCCTCGAACCCGAGATAGCATCGGCAGTCTGCACGATGACAGATTCAATTGTTTCATATGGATATTCTTCATGATGCGACTGCATAGCCTTAATAATATTCTCGGAAATATTGAATCGAGCTAGGATTCTACGACCAATATCGACATGAGTACCAGAAACCTCATGATCTAGGGCCTTGCCAATATCGTGAAGCAGTGCGCCTGCTCTGGCAGTGGCCACATCCGCGCCAAGTTCCTGCGCTATCATGCCCGCCAAATGACTCATCTCTATTGAGTGATCTAAGACATTCTGTCCATAACTTGAACGAAAATGCAGACGACCCAAAAGCGAAACGAGTTTCGGATCTAAATTAAAAACTTCGCATTCGACAACCGCTTGTTCACCTTTTTCTTTAATGATTATATTCGTGTCGGCTATGGCCTTTTCCACAAACTCTTCAATCTTAGCCGGCTGAATACGTCCATCAAGAATTAGGTTATCAAGCGCCATTTTAGCCACGGCTCTGCGCACCGGATCAAACGAGGAAAGAGTGATGGAATTTGGGGTATCGTCCACTATAACCTCCACGCCAGTGGCACGCTCAAAAGCCCGAATGTTTCTTCCTTCTTTCCCAATAATCTTACCTTTCAATTCATCGGATGACAGAGACACTGTTGTACCCATCATCGCGCTTGCCGTAGATACCGCCAATCTTTGAATCACGGTGGAAAGAATCTCTTTGGCGCGAGCCTCCAGCTTTTTGTCACCCTCGGCTTCAAGTTTTTTCACGCGCACAAGCAGATTTTCTTCGGCTTCTTTTTGAACAGTGTCCAAAAGTTCTTTCTTGGCTTCATCATGAGATAAGTTAGCCACTTTTGACAACTCCTTCTGTCGTGTCTCGACCAATACCGCCACCCTTTCTTGTAGAGAGGAAGTTTCCATGATTTTTTTCTTCAAATCCTCCGCTTCTTTATCTAAATCAAACACACGTTTATCGAGAAATTCTTCTTTTTTAATCAAATGGTCTTCTGTTTTCTTCACTCGCTCATCACGCTCCTTGAACTCTTTCTGAATTTTTTGAATAATTTCTTCTCCTCGAGTCTCAGCCTCTGAAATAATTCGCTGAGCCTCCCCTTTGGAAGCAAGTTCCATCTGTTTGATGTCAAGTTCAATGGAACCCTTCTTACCAAGAGAAATCAAAATGCGCAACAAATAACCAAAGCCGATACCGGCAGATGCGGCAAGCAGGGCTAGAAGTAGCGCAAGTTTAAGAGACATATATGGTTTGAACGGCCAGCCAGACGTGCGGAATAGTACGGTAAAATCAGAAAAACCAACCTAAACTAAACTAAAACGGTTTCACCCGCCAACTGGCGGAAATCTTTATAAGTGAACAACCAAAGTCTACTATTACTACAAAATCTTGTCAATGATGCCGTATTTTTTAGCCTCTTCGGCATTCATAAAGAAATCTCGATCAACGTCTTTCTCGATTTGAGAAAGCGGTTTATTTGTGTTTTTAGCAAGTATCTTGTTCAGAATTTCTCTTGTCTTAATTATGTGTTTGGCCCTTATTTCTATATCTGTGGCTTGTCCGCCAACCCCTTCGGCCCAAGGCTGATGTATCATCACTTCTGAATTAGGTAGGGAACATCTTTTCCCTTTCGCCCCCGCAGAAAGTATTACTGAAGCGGCAGACGCTGCTATGCCAATACATATGGTTGATACGTCTGGTTTTATATGATTCATGGTGTCAAGAATCGCCAAACCCGCGCTTACAGAACCTCCAGGAGAATTGATGTATATGGAGATATCTTTTTTAGGATCTTCGGATTGAAGAAAGAGAAGTTGGGCAATCACAATGTTAGCCGTATCATCATCGATCGGTCCTCCGAGAAAAACGATGCGTTCGCGTAACAGTCGCGAGTAAATGTCGTATGCTCGTTCACCAAACTGACTCTTCTCTATAACTGTCGGGATTAAATAACTCATGGCAAGTAGCGTATAACAAAGAATCCGATAGTGCAACTATAACTATCGAGCCCTTTGTATTCCTTCTAAATTCGAAATTAAGAAGCGTTCAGTTCAGCATCCAGATTTTCAATATCCGTTGCATTTAGATCGGCTTCAATCGTGGCGGCTGCGTCGGAGTTAGTTTGTGTGTTGATTTCCTCAATCACTGCATCATTACCGGCGCGTTGACTCCAAAAATACAATCCGCCCAAAATTAAGATGGCTAAAATAACGATAGCACCTATGATAGGGCCCGCGGAACTTCCACCGTTATCATCCATATTCATGCTCACATTATTATTTTGTCCTTCTTCCATATTGATGATTTATTAACAATAATTACTCCTCGCTCCCAGAACTATTTGAATCTTCGATATCTATCTCAGCCGCGCGAAGCGAGCGCACAGCCATCATAAGATTTTCGTGTACTTTGCGTATAATTTCGCGAGCTTCTGTCGCGGCAGTACGTATTCTCTCGAAATTTTCGGCGGCTTTCTCGCTTGATAAGTCGATACTCGCGAAAGTGCCGACTTTTGTTCTAGCGTCCAAAAGATTCGTCTTGGCAAATGCAACAAACTTCTCGCTTTCGGTAGTATTACCACCTTGCGCTTTAACTTTTGCAATTCTAGATTCAATTCTGACAGTAATCTTCTCAAGACTTTCGATGGTACCTAGCATCACTTTAATAACACGCTCCACCTTGCGTTGAGCCACCCCTTGTTGAAATTCTATCCGCTTGGCCGTACTTGAGGCTCTTTTCGCTTCAATTTCCGCTCTCTTAGCTTCTCGTTTAGCATCCATTTCAGCCCACTTAGCCTCAAGATCAAGTTTCATTTGTTCGCGTTTCGCTTGAATTTCATTATTTGCAAACACCGGAGAAACAGCGCCGAGAGCAAGTATCAGGAAAAGAAATACGGATATGTGTTGTTTTTTCATTACTTTGTCTTATATCGTTTAGCGTATAATTCGAGACCTTCCTCAAAGGCAGCTTGGGCCTCTTTTTTACCATGGAAACCCTTAACTTCTACTTCTTTGTCTTGAAGCTTTTTGTAAGTCGAATAAAAATGATCAATCTCTTTCAATGTATGAGGATTGATGTCCCCGAGGTCAGAAATATTATTGAAGCGCGGATCATCCCGTGGAACTGCAATAATTTTATCATCCACGTCGCCAGAGTCAATCATTTTGAGAAGCGCAACGGGACGCGCTCTCACCAGAATACCGGGTAAAAGAGGGTGAGTGGTCAAAAGTATAACATCCAACGCGTCATCATCGTGCCAGAGAGAGCGCGGAACGAAACCGTAATCGAAAGGGAAGTCTTGCGCTGTATGTGCCACGCGATCAAGAGCAATCATTCCGGTAGATTTATCTATCTCATACTTATTTTTAGAACCCTTGTTTATTTCAACAATGACATTCATTGTTTCTTTGGTCCCAGGGTCTATTTCATGCCATAAATTCATATTGTCTTATTATCTGCTGGAACATCGCCCACTGCAAGTTCTTCGCCCTTGGCAGATTGAATATCAATTCTCCAGCCAGTCAGTTTGGCCGCGAGACGCACATTTTGTCCGCCCTTACCAATGGCGAGCGATTGCTGATCTTCGGAAACAGTCACCGTCGCGGACGTTTCCGCTTCATTAATTTCTATCTCAAGAATTTTGGCCGGAGAGAGAGCTTCCTCGATAAACTTTTTTGAATCGGCCGACCATTCGATGATATCGATTTTCTCGCCCCGCAATTCAGACATAACGGTTGAAACTCTTACTCCACGCTGACCAACAAGCGCTCCGACCGGATCAATATGACTATCCAGAGCAAGAGCGGCAATCTTGGAACGATAACCCGCTTCTCGCGCGATAGCTTTTATTACCACGGATCCGCTCGCTAATTCCGGCGTTTCAGATTCAAAAAGTTTCTCAAGAAATTTCGGGTGCGAACGAGACAAACGAAGAAATACCCCCCTTGGACTTTCTTCTACTCTATACAGATAAGCGCGCACACGCTCTCCTTGATTGAAACGCTCTCCAGGAATTTGTTCTTCATACGACAGAAGACCTGTAGCCCGACCCATGTCTACAAAAATATTACCGCGCTCAATGCGTTGAACCGTACCGGTTACAATCTCCCCCTCGCGCTTGCCAAACTCAGCCACTACTGAAGTTTTTTCTGCTTCGCGAATTTTCTGCATAATTACCTGCTTGGCGGTCTGAGCAGAAATACGACCGTAATCCCCTTTCGATTCAATAGGGAAGATAATCTCCTCATCAAGCTGGGCGTCTTTTTTGATTCTGCGAGCGTCTTCTATCAAGATGTGGTGTTCTGGATTGTAAGCCACGCGTATATCCTTGTCCGCCGTAGCTTTGGCGTCGGCAGAGCCTTCTTTGGCTTTTTCTTCACCAAAAATAACACGCGAATCATCAACTACGATCTTTACTTGGAAAAAATGTGTTTCTCCGGTGCCGGGGTCGAAAGTGGTTCGAATAATCTGGCCTTTCTTGCCATATTCTTTTTTATAAGCGGTCGCGAGCGCTGCTTCTATGGCCTCAATAATTGACACGCGCGGAATGCCGCGTACTTCCTCGAGTTCGCCGAGAACTGAATTTATGACTTTTAAATCAAACATAAATTTTATTTATTTATCAAAGAAGTCCGCCTTTCGGCGAACTTCTCTTCATAACCCTATTACTACCTCAGTATATCAAACCCAAAGTTTCTTGCAACCTCTTATGATAGAATTATCAAATCATGATGCGAAAAGTAGTAAAAATTGGCTCTTCTGTGGGGATTATTCTTCCTAAAGCAACTCTTGAGAGTATCGGCATAAAAGCCGGAGATCGCATTAAATGGCACTCTGATAGAAAAAACAAGGCGCTATCTTTTAAATTATTCAATAAATAATTATATGTTCTACGGAGGCATTGTCTCCGTATCACATTTTCCTCAATAAAAAATGGGAGGCAGCGGAATGCTCCTCCCATAGACACGACAACCTTTTTGGCAGCTCCCAAAGTAAGTGCCAAATCGGCCATATGTGGGGATTCGAACCCCTGAACGCTGGCTGCGTTCATGTACCAAGACCACTTGTTTGTCATGCCTGGTATCTTCATACCATAATCAAGTAGTTTTTACAAACACATGTCTCTATTTCCTCCTAGAATGAAATTTTTTGTGCGTATCTCTCAACTGTTTATCCGTTACGTGAGTATATATTTGAGTCGTCGTTATATTGGCGTGACCGAGGAGCATTTGGACGCTTCGAAGATCGGCCCCGTTTGACAATAAGTCTGTCGCAAACATATGACGCACCACATGCGGTGTAACTTTCTTGGAAATACCGGCTTTAATGGCATAGTGTTTGATAATTCTTTGAATAGAACGAGGGGTCACAGGAAACATTTGATCATTATCCAGATCTTTGCGGGCAGAAAGATATTTTTTAATAGCAGTCTTTGCTTCTTCAGACAGAAAGACCACCCGTACTTTTTCTCCCTTACCTCGTATGGCAAATTCATCGCTTGCCAGATTCAAATCACGCGGCAAAGAACAAAGTTCGGAAACACGTAAACCGGTGGAAAAGAGGCCCTCAAGAATTGCCTTATCACGCAAGCCCAATGGAGTTGAAATGTCCGGGGTACCAAGAAGTCTGGTTAATTCTTGCGGAGTAATCAGATCTATCGAGCGCTCACCAACCTTAGCGAGTTCGATTACTTCGGGTGAGAGAGTTTTAAAACCGCGCTTCGTCAAATATTTAAGGAAGGCGCGCAGGGCGATAAGATAATAATTCTGGGTTTTTTTCTTGAGATTCTTTCTATTTAACCAAAGACGATACTCCCTTATGTTGTGATCCGTAATGTCTTTTGGTGTTTTAGTTTTAGAATATTTTATAAAAACCGATAAATAATGATCGTAATTTCTGACAGTATTGAGACTTCGGCCTTTTTCAATCTCGGTGTATTCCAAAAATTCTCGCTTTAATCTCTCAAGTTCATTAGCATTACCCATGTCGCACAATATTATAACACTACTATACCCTAACGAAAAAATAGGGGGAGAGCATTTTCTTATAGCGACGAATTTTCCGGGTATTGCAGGAAATAACGAGTTTGTTTTTACTGCTTTTCAAAACGATATTTTGCAATGCCTGTCTGGCGTTTTCATCCCACAACTTGATTTGCTCGTAGAAATCATCTAGTTCTTGGATAATTTTTTCATCAAAATAGACTTCCATTAAAAAATCGCCGAAAACAACAAAATAATAGTTGTCTTTGGGAAATAGCGGCTTTTCAACAATATGATATTGAAGAAAATCACCCTGATAATGTTTCCGTAATTCTATATCAAGTGGGTCACTGTGAGATGAGACAAGAAAAAGCTGTCTTTTGTCCTTGTGCATAGTCTCGACAAACATTTCTTCTGCTTCACGCCGCGCCCAGAAGAACCATTCATGTGGGTTATATGCGAAGAGGGGAATATTTTTAGCATTTATCATACCCATCATATGAAGAGCGTGGATTCCGAAGACGTCGAGAGAATTTAGATTTTTAAAAAAATAAATAATTTTGTCGCGCCCTTTGATATTTAAGAAATTATCTACCCCAGCCGAGCCAGCATAGTAGTATTCAGCGAGCGAAAAGAATTCGCCCATGGTTTTAATCCATTGAATATTGAGCGACACCGATTTCCCATGCATGGCAATTTTTTCCTCACTTTTTAGTTTCCTCAACGTCTGATAAACCGCCTGCTTTGTAGTGCCCGCTCTCACAGCCGACACTCGTTTAATAATCTCTGTAGCTAAAAGCGTGCCTTTTTGGATTACCTCTAAAACTAGGCTCTCAACTGATTTATCCATAATTTCCATAAGGAGAAACTTAACATTAATACATACATAAGTAAACTATTAATTTACTTTACTCAATAATATAAGACATTTTTTGATTATTACTTCTATTTATTGTGAAGTTGATGCGGATAGTTCATTAATTGGAAAGGAGATCAGCCATGCCATTGTGTGGATTTAATCCCAAGATGCTCGGCGGACTGGCCATGTTTACCCAAGGACTCTACGAACAAGCACTCAAGCGCCAGAAGGAGGACGGTATCACGATCGGGCGAGCATTCGAGTTGGAGGTGGAAGAGATGAACATCTTCTACGCCAAGCTCGATGAGAAGTATTATGATGAGCTCCGGCCGAAGCACGACGTCGCCACTGCACAGCAGAAGCTCATCGAGTGGGCAGCGTTCTATCCCAAGAAGTAATCCGACCATCAAAGAAAAGGGGGGGGTTACGACGTTCTGTGGATACGATCCGGAAATGAGCGAGGGGCTCACCACGAGGGCCGCAACAACTTAGGTTGGAGCGGCCCTTTACTATTTTGTATTTGCGGGTTGCAATTAAAAACTGGATGTGCTATACTTGCGGAGTGATTTCAAAAACCAAGAAACAAAAACTCATCAAGGAGGCCGCCATTCACGAAAAAGATACTGGTTCTCCCGAGGTGCAAATTTCCATACTAACAAAGCGGATTGAGGAGTTGGCTAAACACCTTAAGACGCATGCCAAGGACAATCACTCGCGCCGAGGTCTGCTTGCCATGGTGGCAGGTCGACAGGCGCACATGAAATATTTGGAAAAGAAAAGCCCGAAACGCGCTTCAACTTTGCAAAAGAAACTTGGTTTAAGGAAATAGTTCGACAAGCTCACTACAAGTAATTTTAATAGATTAGAAAATTTAATGACAGTAATAAAACATAAAGCCCAGCGGGTCGGCATTTTTATAGACACGCAAAATATTTATCATAGCGCTAAAAATCTCCATCACGCCAAGGCGAATTTTGGCGCAATTATAAAAGACGCTCTTGATGGACGTGTTCTCATTCGCGCGTTGGCCTATGTGGTTACAACCGAATCGGGTGAAGAAAATGCTTTCTTCGACGCGCTGGGCAAGGCCGGCATTGAAATACGCTCTAAACCATTGCAAATCTTTCTAGGCGGGGCCAAGAAAGCAGACTGGGATGTCGGACTTGCCATAGACGCGGTCATTATGGCTCCCAAACTTGACAGCATTATTCTTCTCTCCGGCGATGGTGATTATGTGCCTCTGGTAGATTATTTGCAAAACACTCACGGCTGCCAAGTAGAAATGGTCGCCTTCGGCAAATCAGCTTCGGCACGCCTAATTGAGGCGGTCGACGACTTTCTCGACCTGGATCGAAACCCCAGAAAATATCTCTTGAGCTCGGGTAGCTCAAAAACTCGCGATGGAAACTCCAAATAATTCGACTAGTTCACCACAAGTAAGTTAAGATAGGATAATGGATTCTGAAGAAACTCCTTTAAAACAAATTCGGACCTTTCAGGGAGATGTAACCGAAGCACTGCAACGTGAACGCGAGTCGCTTGTTTCCATTCAACGAGCAGAACATTTAAAACATCCGTCCAATAATACCGCGACGGAGAATTCCGGAAATAAAATGGAATCGTTTTATTTGCTTGCGGGAAGTCTTTTGTTTTTTATTTTTGGCTTAGCAGGAGCATGGTATGGCTATAACGAATTTGTAGAAAGAACCGCCATGCCAATCGCGACTGCGCCGATAAATAGGTTTGTGGCCATAGATTCCGAGGTTAATCTTAATCTCACCACCATTTCTCGCGAGTTTATTATCAAAGCCGTGTCTGGCATTGTGCCAGGTGGAGCACCAAATCAAATCAGACAGTTCACTCTTACAAGAGAGGGTGCGCAGGAACCGGATTATTCTTTTCCTATAAGTGAGTTTATGGAAAAACTTGAAATTCGCGCACCCGGCAATCTTGTGAGAGCGTTCGATCCCCCATTCATGCTTGGTGCCTTTGGAGAAAGGGTATTCTTGATCATCCAAATCAATTCTTTCGAAAACGCGTTTGCCGGTATGCTCACGTGGGAAAAAGACTTAAATCAGGATCTCGGTCTCTTGTTTGCTACATCGGAGCTTTCCAGAAATCTTCCGACGGAATCTGTTTTTACAGACCTAGTGGATAAAAATAAAGATGTCCGAATACTTATATCCGGCAATCAAACTGTTTTACTTTATTCATTCTTCGATAACAAGCTTATTATTACTGATAGCATCGAGACCTTGAGAGTGCTCATCGATAGACTGACGCGAGAGAAACTTTCACGTTAATCTTCGATCTGGTAACATTAACGAATGACCATGGACTACAAACACTTCAAAGAGAAATTAAAAGCGGAAGAAAAACTTTTAGAAGAGGAGCTTGAGAAAGTCGGGAGAAGAAACCCTGATAATCTCTCAGACTGGGAAGCTACCCCAGCTGATAAGGATGCGTCGCAAGCGGATGAAAATGTTGTCGCCGACAGCGTTGAGGAATATGAGGATAATCTGGCAATAGTCGACACTTTAGAAACTCGTTATCAAGATATCAAAAGCGCTTTGGACAAAATCGATCGCGGCACATATGGCCTCTGTCAAGTTTGCGAGGCAGAAATAGATGAAGACCGACTTGAGGCCAATCCGTCAGCTAGCACCTGCCGCAAGCACATGAAGTAATGGGATGAGTTTTTCCAAAGTTTACAGCGCGCAAACCAATCTTCTTTCCGTCATACCCGTTTCGGTCGAAACAGACATTTCGCGAGGTCTAAATGCTTTTACAATAGTAGGTTTACCGGACAAGGCGGTCGAAGAAGCTCGTGACAGAGTAAGCGCCGCTATCAAAAATTCTGGGTTTGAATCACCTAAATCCAAAAATCACAAAGTCATAGTATCTCTTGCGCCCGCGGATCAAAAGAAAGAGGGCACATCATTTGATTTGGCTATTGCTCTCTCGTACCTCATGGCCAATAAAGATATCTCTTTCAATCATGAAAACAGGTTATTTCTGGGAGAATTGTCTTTGGATGGAAAAGTTCGCCCAGTGCGCGGTATTTTACCCATTGCCAGATTTGCTAAGCAGAAAAATTTCAAGGAATTTTATGTGCCAACAGAAAATGTCAAAGAGGCGGCTCTTATCGACGGGTTGGACATTTTTGGCGTTTCATCTTTGTCGATTCTAATAGAACATCTCTTGGGAACAACTAGGATTCCGAAGGCGGAATTGACCAAAACCGATACAAAGATAGTGGTAACAGATACGGATTTCTCCGACGTTAGAGGCCAAGAGAGAGCCAAGCGAGGACTCTTAATCGCAGCGTCTGGCGGACACAATTGCGCTATGTATGGCCCCCCGGGAACGGGCAAGACGATGCTTGCTAAAGCTTTTGCCGGCATTCTGCCAAAACTTTCTTTCGAAGAAGCGCTTGAGGTAACCGGTATTCATTCGGTAGCAGGCACACTTTCCGAGACGGTTATCACTAATCCTCCTTTCCGCGCTCCGCACCATACAGCTTCATACGTTTCACTAGTGGGTGGTGGAACTACGCCTAAACCGGGAGAAGTTACCCTCGCGCATTTTGGAGTTTTATTTATGGATGAGTTTCCTGAGTTTGATAGAAGAGTGATAGAAAGTCTTCGCCAACCACTTGAAGATAAGGTGATATCGGTTTCGCGCGCTAAAGGCACGGTGCACTTCCCGGCAAACGTGTTACTCGTTGCGGCGATGAATCCCTGTCCGTGTGGACATTTTGGTTTTCGAGGCAAACCATGTATTTGTACGCCCTCGGCCCTTTCAAGATACAGACGAAAAATGTCCGGTCCAATCATGGATCGAATTGATATTTGGCTTGAGGTAGACAGGGTTTCGCCAAGCGATCTTTCCGGCGAGTCAGCAGGAGAAAGGAGTGGGGCATTTCGACACAAAGTAGAACTGGCGCGAACGGCGCAGAAAGAACGTTTCGATAAACAAAAAAAGAAAATTTCACGCAATTCGGAAATGAATGCAAGAGATTTGGTTACACTTGTGACTCTTGATAAAGAACCTCGGCAAACACTAGACCTCGCCGCTGAACGTCTAGGTTTCTCTCCACGCGTTTACCATCGAATGATCAAGGTGGCACGCACTATCGCTGATCTTGAAGGTAGCGAGGAAATTAAAAACGCCCATATTCTCGAAGCGGTCGAATATCGGCCTAAAAAGTTTGATGTTTAAAACGGATTTTTGGCACCACGTACTTCAAAATGCAGATGAGGGCCGCTTGAGCGACCGGTATTGCCAATAGCTCCGATAACTTGACCGCGCTCTACTACTTGACCGACGCCTACATTCACTCGAGAAAGATGGCCGTACAGAGTTTGTGTGCCATTACTGTGTTTAATTACGACATACAGACCATATCCTCCGTTGTAACCAGAAGTTCTTGAGATAAGAACCGTACCGGCGGCTGAAGCAAACACCGAGTCGCCCTGACAACGACAATAGGGAGCCAGATCAACACCGTTGTAACCGTGTATACCCTGACTTTTTACACCTCCACTGATCGGTCTTAGGTAATAACCCGAGACAGTTGAGATTTGGTTTTGAGATGATTGAGCAAGAACTCCTCGGGGTATACTAATCACTCCGTCTGGAATAATCACGACATTACCAACAGTAAGCTTGCTCTTGACTTCAAGATCGTTGTAAACAAGAACATCTTCGAGCTCCGCTTTATATTTTTTGGTAATTGATTGCAACGTGTCACCAGACTTAACAACATGACGCACGCCGGAAATAGGTAGAATGACCAATTCCTGACCCGCCTTAATTGACATCCCTCTAATATCATTAGCCCAGATAATAGTGTTAACGGAAACATCAAACATGTCGGCAATCTCACTAAGAGTGTCGCCCTTTCGCACGATGTAAACACTAATCTGACCGGTGCCTGATTTACCAAGGTCTATGAAAAATTCGTTCTCCCTCCCGTTGGATTCAAGAGCAACACCATCGACAATGGCAAGCTCCGTTCCACTAATACCGGTAGGATTAATATTTAAGTAACCAGTCAACAAACTTATGGTTTGAGAATTCCCAACATTTATCACCTCCGGTATACGTAAAATTTCTGCTCCTTGACTACGTGCATAAGTGATTAGAACAGGAAAAATAACCAGGGCAAAAAGTATATATTTGATCGTTTTTGTACTAATAAAGTAGGGTTAAACTATTTAAAATTATTGGTTCGGGAAAATCAAAAACATCCACCAGTTGACAGACATGGCTCTGTTGAGCCATTCGACAGTATACATCCGTCCTGCACACTCATTATACCCCAGCATGTTATAGTGTCCAACATGTCCAAATCCTCAGAAACACCGATCGATGGACTTAACCCCGAACAGAAAAAAGCCGTTGAGTCTATCCAGGGACCATTGCTAATCTTGGCAGGCGCCGGCACTGGCAAGACCAAGACCATAGCGGAGAGAATTCGCCACCTTGTCCAGATCGGGGTTGACCCATCATCTATTCTAGCTATCACTTTCACTAATAAGGCGGCTAAAGAAATGCGTAAACGAATAGAGCGGAGAGTTGGTATTTCCAAGCAACCCTTTATAAGCACATTCCATTCGCTCGGAGTTCATATTTTGCGAGAACAATCAGCCAAGGTGGGTATCAAAAAATACTTCACCATTTTCGATCGAGATGATAGCAAAAGAGCGGTGAAGGAAGCCCTTCTCGTTCTCGGGCTTGATCCAAAAACACACGATCCGAGCTCTATTATGAGCATTATTTCAAAAGAAAAAGGCCGAGGCGTCGATGCCAAGGAGTATAACGGGCAAGAGAAGCGGGGACACTTGTCAGAGGTGGTGGTGCAAGTCTGGCCGGAATATGAAAAAGTGCTTGCAAAAAACAGCGCCCTAGATTTTGACGATCTACTTGTCAAAACCATGAATTTACTCGGTACAGATTCGAAAGTGCGCGAATTTTATCAAAATATCTGGCGCTATATTCACATAGACGAATATCAGGACACTAACCGTGTTCAGTATGAAATTTCAAAAATGTTGGTGGGACAAAATAAAAATATTTGCGTGGTTGGAGACATAGACCAAAACATTTATTCTTGGCGCGGCGCAGACATTAAAAACATTCTTGACTTTGAAAAGGATTATCCCGACGCCCAAATCATTACCCTGGAAGAAAATTATCGTTCCACCAAAACTATTCTGAACGCAGCCAACGCAGCCATAGAAAAAAATAGAATCAGACTTAAAAAAAATCTTTTTACAACAAACTCCGATGGCGAGAAGGTCGGGTTATTCGGAAGCAGTGATGAAGTGGGCGAGGCAGAATTTATCGCGGATAAGACTGCAGAATTTATAAAAAACGGTACAGCGCCGGGAGAAATAGCGGTTCTTTATAGAGCCAACTTCCAGTCGCGAGTACTCGAGGAAGCGTTTATGAATCACGGAATTCCATATCAACTACTCGGCACAAGATTCTTTGAACGCAAAGAGGTTAAAGATATTCTGTCATATTTGCGCGCCGCTCTTAATCCAGACAGCCTCTCGGATATGAGCCGTATCATTAATGTACCGGCACGCGGTATAGGCAAGACTACGATACAAAAAGTTTTTTCGGGTAGCGAATCTTCATTACCGCTATCAATGAAAACGAAACTTGAAAACTTTAGGGCCTTGCTCGGAGAAATTGAGAAAATATCCAAACAAATCAGTCCGAGCGAAACCATTTCTTTCATTATTAAAGCATCAGGATTAGAACAGGAGTGGAAAAACAACGGTGATGAGGGTCGAGCGCGACTCGAAAATGCTTACGAGCTGTCAAACTTCGCTTCTCGTTACAATCACGAACCACCGGAAGAAGGAATTTTGCATTTCCTCTCGGATGCAGCGTTGCAAAGCGACCAAGACGAAATGAGGGAAGAAGACGGGGCCGTGCGATTAATGACTGTACACGCGTCAAAAGGATTGGAGTTTGATATCGTTTTTATTGCCGGCCTTGAGGAAGGACTCTTTCCATACCAAAAAATAAATGGGGATGACGCTGGCCCCGAAGAGGAGAGGCGGCTTTTCTATGTTGCTCTCACTCGCGCGCGCCAAAAAATTTTTTTGACATACACGGAAACTCGCACCATCTTTGGCATAAGACAAGTAAACACCCCTTCGACGTTTATCTTTGATATCCCGGAAGAGTTGATGGAAACAGAAACAACAAACAAATACGGTTATTTCGGGAAACCCCTTCTTGAGATAGATTTTTAAATTTATGATTACAAAAAAATCACTCGGGCAACATTTTTTGAAAAGTAATAAAGCCTTGCGGACAATAATCGAAGCCGGCAAGGTTTATCAGAATAATACGATCATCGAAATTGGACCGGGAACGGGAGTCTTGACAGAAAAACTCCTGGAAACCGGCGCGAAAGTAATCGCGGTAGAAAAAGATGATAATCTCTTCAAATTATTGGAACAAAAATTTGAAAAAGAAATTATAAATAGAAAACTTGAATTAATTCATGGTGATATTCTTGAGTTTAATTTGGCCAAACTAGCGACTAAAACCTACAAATTAATAGCCAACATACCGTATAACATCACGGGCGGGATTTTGAAAAAATTTCTCGAAACACATCGCCAACCGGAGAAAATTGTGCTTTTGGTACAGAAAGAGGTGGCGGAAAGAATAATCGCGCGAAACAACAAAGAAAGTATTTTATCTATTTCTGTCAAAGCATATGGAACACCCGAATATATAGAAACGGTTAAGGCCGGCTCATTTGTACCTGCCCCTAAAGTAGATTCGGCTATTATCGCGATAGGAAATATTTCAAAAAACTTTTTTCAATCCGCCAGCTGGCGGATCTCAGAAAAAGAATTCTTTGAGATAGTCCGCTCCGGGTTTAAATCAAAGCGCAAGAAACTTTCTTCCAATCTCGCAACAATGTTTCCAAAAGATAATGTTCAGAAAATATTTCAAAAAATAAATTTGGATGATAATATCCGCGCTGAAGATGTCAAAACAGAAACTTGGAAGAAACTCGCCACGCTCCTACTTGGAAGTCCGACTTCCAAGTAAGTGTTTTAATTCGTGCCCACTTTAGTCATAAGACCTAAGGTCGGCAAAGGCAGACACAACCACCAGGTAATAATCGCCCAACACGCCCGAACACCGGGAAGATAAGAACCGATATGCCATTTGCCGGGAACACCGATATTAAGATTTGCATATAGAAGTGTTGAAAAAGGGGAATAAACCAAGGCGCCACTAGTAACTGTCGGTCCACCCAGATAAAGTGGGTTGAACCGAATTCGCAATGTAGCGCTACAAGTACAGGGAAATCTAGAAGAAACAATTCCACCGAAAGGAAGCCCCTGGGCTTGAGCCGGTAAGACAGGTAGAAGCAAACCCAATAGAGCCAATAAGAGAGTAATGGCGATAAATTGTTTTTTTCTCATATTGTGATTTCAAGTTGATACGGTTCTTTATTGGCCCCATGTTCATTCTGGACATAAATCCAGAGTACTTCTTGATACTTACCGAGAGTAAATGCTCTAGTCTCATTGTACATAGAAAGGTCGGCAACACGAAAGATCAAAGTGTCGCCACTGGCAGATATCGGGTGGGAAGAATTACCGAGAGTGGTAATAATGTTATTGGCGGAAGTAAAACCGCTGCCAACAAGAGTGATCGTATCATCTGCCGCAATCGACGCGCTCTCGATCGTCGGCGCCGCATGAGGACTATTTGTCACTTTGATCAGAACGGTGATACTCGGATTTTCAGAAGAGCCCCAGACGTTGGAGACGGTGAGCTTGTACTCGCCTTCAGCGAGCCTGGCAGGCACAGACACTTCAAGAGTCACGCCGTCTGTAGAAGTGGCGATATCCGGACTATCGCCATTAAAATAAACTTTGTTGAGAGTTCTGCTGAAACCGGAACCATCGAGTGTAATCGGGTCACCGGGTCGCACCTCAAACGGGAAAGCTCTGAAAAGCATCACCCGACCCGCTTTCATACCGGGCGCAGTGGGAGCATCGGTTTCAGCATTAGAAAATAATTCTGCCGGGACTGATACAGATACAGGAAAAGTTGAACTTGTAGACGTAATGGAAGAAGTTACGACGGAACCAATCTGCGAAACAATGACTGCGCGTGAGATTGGACCAAAGAAACCTACCGCCGGAGTAATGCCATTTGCCTCTTGCCAGCTAGCTACAGCCATCCGTGTCAATGAACCAAAGTAACCATAAGCCACATTGGGTGGCATCTGGAGAAAATCCTTTGTTACGAGAAATTGCTGGAGAAATACAACATCCGTCCCTCTGCTGCCTCTTGTGAGATTGACGTTAAATGTCTGAGCATTGACCGGAGTAATTGAAATACTGAAGACAATCATCAAGAGAATAGTAATTGATAGAAAAAAGCGTCGCATATCTTCACATTATACACAGAAAAACGGAATAGTTTCTGATATACTGAAAGTAATGTCGCGAGTTCGATTTATAGCCGCGCTCGTTGTTTCCATTGCTCTCATAGGCGGAGCGATGTGGTTTAGATTCGTTAGGATTCCTCCTTACACAAATCGAGTAGCCTCCGTTTCGCAAGTAGAATCATCCTTGCCTGAAAACGATCCTCTTTTGGCAGATTTCTTTAATACCGAGGCGTCTTCATCCGTCACATCCACAGTCGAACTCTCTCAAACAGAATTAATCGGCAGACAACTCTTTTCAGATTACCTTGAACTTAAATCGCAGGGTCAGGCCACTCCGGATAATATTGATTCTTTCGCCGCGAATCTGGCTGAAAGTATCAAGAATATTGATGTATCAATACCGAAAGTAAATTCCAAACAAATCATCGTCGTGCCAGAATCAGAAGTGAGTCTGGCGGCTTATAGCAACACGATGACAAATATCCGCAACAAATATAAAAATCTTGTCGCTATTCAGGCTAGAAGCGGGGGGGATAATCTGGCAAACACCGACAGTCCGGCATTCTCAATCTTTATGAACGCGGCGGGTAAATTATATAAGGCCGCCGCCGATGAACTGCTTCTTGTCGGAGTGCCAACATCGCTTGCTCCAAATCACCTAGATCTCATTAATCAGTATTCGGAAAACGCGGTGGTCATGGAGTTGGTTGGTAACGCCTCTAAAGACCCGTTGCAAGCGTACGCGGCGCTCAATATTTATATCAAAAATAGCGGAAGAGAATCCGAATTACTCTCAAATATCCAGAAAGTCTTGATGGCTCATGGTATAATTTTCAACGGCACATGAACCACATTTCGAGTAAAAAAATAATAGCTGCTGTTCTTATCCTCACTTTTATCATGGCTCTGCCAGCTTCAACACAGGCGTTGATAGAAGTCATTCCTCCTATACCAGTATCGGATGCCGCCTTACGAAGTAAGGAAGTGGGTATAACAGTTTTCGGTTTTACTGTTCCCGGAATAACTTTGGACAGTATTGGCATAATGATAGCCAAGTTAGCATTGGAACAAATACTAAATGCCACCACAGCATGGATCAACAACGGTTTTGAGGGCAACCCGGCCTATGTGACGGACCCTATGCAATTTTTTACCAAGATTGCGGATAATATCGCGGGAGAGTTTATACGCGGTTCGGAATTGGGATTTCTATGTTCGCCGTTCCAGGCAAAAATCAGAATAGCGTTAGCCAGATATCATAGCCAAAAAAAACGTTTCCAATGTACTTTGACGGAAGTGGTTGGGAACATTGAGGGTTTTTACAACAATTTTAGTCAAGGAGGATGGGACGCCTGGTTTGTCATGACTCAAAACGATATTAATAACCCGTACGGAACATTTCTTGAAACAAAAATTGAATTGGACAAACGCCTTGCGCAAGCCTTGGGTGTTGAAAACATGCGACTTGGTTGGGACAGCGGATTCTTGGGATGGTCGGAATGCCTCATAACAGATCCGGATACCGGAGAGTGTTTGAGACGCGGACCAACAAAAACACCCGGGAAGGTCATTGAGAGCCAGCTTGAGCATGTGTTGGGTAGTGGAGTGAGACAGCTTGAATTGGCCGATGAGTTTGACGAATTGGTCTCGGCATTATTCAGCCAGTTATTGAAACAGATTTTCTCCGCCGGCCGAGGGCTCTTCAACGGCACTGGATTTGAAAGCGGAAGTGACGATACCGGAAGCGGAGGTACTATTTTACGCACTCTGGATATTTACAAGTCTGGTACCGGTTCGGGCATTGTAACCTCACAACCTGCAGGCATCAATTGCGGTTCTGTTTGCGCGGCGAATTTTCCCAATAACACCACGGTAACTCTGACCGCCATTCCGGCCACCGATTCAACCTTTATCAAATGGTTCGGGGGGGCTTGTTCCAATCAAACATCACCCACCTGTACAATACCCATGACCACGGCTAAAAATACAATTGCCATCTTTGACCACCAATAAATCCTATGGGAAACAGAAAATATTTGCCGCATATTTTTACCCTCCTCTTCACTTTTATACTTGTTTTCGCGATGAGTGGATTGTTTTTTCCACAAACCGCACGGGCAGAGATACCACCAGGAGGTTGTCCGCCCGGCCAAAAACCGATAACTAATCCAGTGACTGGCGAACAGTTTTGTGTTACTGCCGATCCTTCTTCATCAGGGGCTATCGTGGATACAATCTTTAAGCCGGCTATCAACTTTGTTACTGATGCCCTGCTTGCACCATTAGGGTGGTTGGCTGTTCTTATTCTCCAAATAGCGAGTCTTATCACATATCTAAGCGGTATCATCTTAAATTTTGTTGTTAAATTAACCGTGGTTGACATGGCAACAAATATCAAAAATATAGAAGCCATTAATACCGCGTGGAAAACTATTCGCGATGTCGCCAATATGGGCTTTATTTTCATCTTACTCTATGCGGCGATAAAAACCATATTGGGTATGGGCGATGACATTAAGAAATTGATTGTAAACATCATCATTGTCGCCATACTTATAAATTTTAGTCTTTTCTTCACCAAGATTGTGATTGACGCTTCTAATGTTTTAGCTATTACTTTCTACGACACAATAGCGCCAGGAGCAACTGCGAGTAATTTGAGTTTGGGATTATCTAGCAGTTTGATGGAACCGTTAAAAATAACCTCTCTCTGGAAAATTACAAGCCCCACTCAACTTTTTGAAGGGAAAAAATTAATCATTGTAGGAGTAATGGGTACGGTTGTTTCTTTAATCGCCGCGTTTGTCTTCTTCGCCGTGGCTATAATGTTTGTGATTCGTTTCGTAGTACTGATATTTGTTATGATTTTATCTCCATTGGCATTTATGGGATACATCCTGCCACAACTCAAGAAACATAAAGATGACTGGATGCAGGCGCTCATAGGACAAGCTTTCTTCGCGCCCATTTACTTCATGCTCACATGGATTGTGATAATTGTTTCTCGCGGATTATTTGCCAGTGCAGGATTCAGTGGCGCGGCCAGTGGTGATATGGCCAAGAACTTTACCGGCATAGCGGTGGCAGATGGAAATTTTGCGCCGCCAGACACATCGTCACTGGCATTATTGATGAATTTCATCATCATGATTGTTTTTCTGATTACCTCGCTCGTCATCGCCAAACAATGGGCCAACAAAGCCGGACACGGAGTACCCGGTCTGACTAAATGGGTCACCGGCTTCGCCGGCGGCGCCACACTTGGTATGGCTGGTAGGTTAGGAAGAGGCACTATCGGCCGAGCGGGGGCCGCGATAGGAGATAGCGAGACCCTGAAGGAGCGCGCGGCCAAGGGTGGCGTAGGGGGCATGGCGGCACGATTGGCTTTGGCAACCGGAAGAAAAACGGGTAGCGCAAGTTTTGATGTAAGAGGATCTAAAGCAAGCGGAACACTGGAAGCTGGTCAAGCGCAAAAGGGTGGATTCCTAGAACTTCGAAAGAAACAGGCTGAAAGAGAAGCAAAATTTGCCGCCTCACTTGCCCCGTCTGCAAAAGCGATAGCAAAAGATAAAACTCTATTGGGCAACAAAGCGGAAATTGATCAAGGAATAGAAAATCTAGAAAAAGCAAAGAAGAGAAGTGTTAATGAGATAAGAAATAGTGAGGAATTAAAATCAGCCGAAATTAGAGAGAAATCCGCCTACGACACTGTTTCTAAGTTAGAGGCGGAGGCAAGAGCGGTCGGAAATAATCTGGAAGAAGATAAAATTAAGGCACTAGAAACCGCAAAAATACAACTAGAAGAAATCAAAAAAGAGGCGGGTGAAGCAAGAAAAAGAGTGCAGGAACAGACGGAAAGCACGACAGAGTCTTATGAAACTCAGAAGAAGACGCTGAGAGCTACTGAAATCAAACCCGCCAGTGAAATAAGAAAGGGAAAATTTGCTGACGTGGTTGAAAAATCTCGTTGGGCATCATTCCGAGGCTATAATTATGATGCTGCCGCCCAAATCAGAAAAGGTAAGTCCGCCAAGGATAAGGCGGCCGACATTCTAAAAGACCTACAAACAGAAGGGGTGATTACTGAAGCGGAAAAACCAGAAGCTCCGGCTGAAAAACCACCAGAGACACCTCCAACTGAGAATACTTAACCCTCAACATGAACGAAACAGAAAAACTTATAGAGGAACAGCTTAAGAAATTGCCACCAAGTCTACAGCGGGCGATTCATACTGTGCCGTGGAAAGCGTCGGTACAAGAAATTGGCAAGGCCAATGCGTTAGATGCGGAACAGATTGTTTCCCTGGAACAAGAAACGATGTTTATAATCTATGCTTTCGAGCCACCCACAGATTACATCGCAAACATCGTGCGCGAAATGGGAATATCAGAAGATATCGCCTCTAAGATTGCAGAATCTGTCGCCGATAAAATTTTTGACCCTATCCTACAAAAAAACGATGAATTGGAAAAAACTATAAAAACCGAATCGGTCGCGCCCGTCTCCGTTCCAGAAATTCCACCGATCATTCTTCCTATGCCACCTGCAAGGCAAGACCTTGCAAGTTCAGGGCAGGGAGTAAAAGCGGAGATACCCACACCGACGCCGAAAGTATCTTTACCGGATTATCGCTACCCCGATGGTAAAGATCCATACCGAGAACCATTGGTGTAAAATAGAATTATGCGCTTTCAAGTTCCGCAATTTATCGAGATTGAAGACAAAATTTTTGGCCCCCTCACTTTTAAACAGTTCGTTTATGCCGGTGGCGGAGTGGGCTTAGCCGTTATCCTTTTTCTCTTTCTGCCAAGATTTTTGGCCATCATTATTTCTCTGCCGGTTGTTATCTTTGCAGTCGCCTTGGCTTTTTACGAAGTTAATGGCAAGCCGTTTGTAAACGCCGTAGAGGCTTTTGTAAAATATTTGCTTACTAACAAACTCTATATTTGGAAAAAGGAAGAAAAAGTGCCTGTAACCAAACAAACAACAGAAAACAAACCCTTGACACAGGTGTATGTCCCCAAACTTTCCGAATCAAAGTTGAAAGAATTGACGTGGAGTTTAGATATCAAGGAAAATCAAAATCCGATCACCGAAGACTCCGGGGATAGGTTATAATAAGATCATGTCCTCGAGCACAAACGCCACCCAAGAATTTATTCCCATCAAAGAAGTGCGCGATGGCATCGTCCTTTTAAAAGACGGTGGGATGCGTTCCATTCTTTTGTGCTCGTCGCTTAACTTTGCGCTTAAGTCAGATGAGGAAAGGCGCGCTATTCTTTTTCAGTTTCAAGATTTTCTTAATTCTTTGGATTTTTCGATCGAGATAGTAATACAATCCCGTAAACTTGATATCAGACCTTACATAGCGCTCTTGGAAAACCGGAGAAGGGCACAGACAAATAATTTGATGGGAATACAGGTCCGCGAATATATCGAGTTTATCAAGAGCTTCACCGAAAACACAAATATCATGACAAAACACTTTTTTATCGTGGTGACCTATAGTCCTGCTATTTTGACAGTCAATCAGTCAAAGATTGCCTCACGTTTTGGATTTGGGTCTAAAAATGAGTCCGTTGATACTACAGAAATCAGTTTCGATGAGAATCGCAGTCAACTTGAGGAACGATTGTCAGTGGTTGAACAAGGACTCATTCGTACCGGTATTCGTGTGGCGCGTCTCGGCACAGAAGAAGTCATTGAACTTTTCTATAAAGCGTTTAATCCGGGCGAAACGGAAAAACCCATTAAAATGAGTTAATTATGAGTATATTTGACAAATTATTTCGTAAAAATAAGGAAACAAAACCAGAGATGGGGTCAATCCTGCCTCAAGAAATATTTGAGGCGGGAGCGCTTGAACTTAAAGATATTATCGCTCCATCTGCGCTGAAGATCACTCCGAGAGAAATTAGTTTGGGCGAGAAAATTCTAAGAAGTTTCTTTGTTATTTCGTATCCGCGATATCTTTCCGAAGGATGGTTTAGTCCTATTATCAACATGGACAGAGTTTTTGATGTTTCTATTTTTATTCATCCAATTGAGACTTCGAGGGTTTTGCGCCAATTTCAGAGAAAGGTGGCCGAAGTCCAGTCACAAATCCATAGCCGAGAAGAAAAAGGATTAGTGCGCGACCCCAAGCTCGACGTTGCTTATCAAGACTTGGAAAACTTACGCGACCAACTTCAACAGGCGCAAGAGAGACTCTTTAATGTTGGTCTCTATATAACTATCTATGGAGACAACGATGTTGAACTCGACAAAATCGAATCGGAAATCAAGTCGATTCTCGAGGCCAAACTTATATACGTCAAACCAGCGCTTTTCCAACAAGAACAGGGGTACAAGAGCACTCTTCCGCTCGGCAATGATTTGCTGGAGGTGCATTCTAAATTAAACTCTTCACCGCTTTCGTCGCTGTTTCCCTTTACCTCTTTTGATTTAACTTCGGATAAGGGCATTCTTTATGGTATCAATAGACATAATTCGTCCTTAGTGCTTTTTGACCGTTTTTCACTTGAAAATTACAACTCCATTATGTTTGCCAAGTCTGGCGCCGGTAAATCTTATGCCACCAAACTCGAGATTTTACGTACCTTAATGTTTGATACTGAGGTGATAGTAATAGACCCGGAACGAGAGTATGAGTATATGGCAGAAGCCACTGGCGGCAGATACTTCAAAATTTCTCTTAATTCCGAACACCATATTAATCCGTTTGATTTACCAATACCCGGGCCGGATGAAAGCGCCGCCAATAGTCTGCGTTCAAATATTATTAATCTGGTTGGTCTCTTTCGTTTGATGATGGGCGGCCTCACCGCTGAAGAAGACGCGATTATCGATCGGGCCATTACTGAAACTTACGCTTTGAAAGATATTACGGCTGAATCGGATTTTCGAAATGTCGAACCTCCGCTCATGTCTGATTTTGAAATGGTGCTCATCGGTATGGAGGGGGGGGAATCGCTCGCCCAACGATTTTCCAAATACACTAAGGGTACGTGGTCCGGGTTTATCAATAGACCAAGTAATGTAGATATTAATAAAAAATTTGCCGTTTTCTCTCTGCGAGACATGGAAGATGAGCTTAAACCTATTGCCATGTATATCGTTACTCACTATATCTGGAACGCAATCAGAAAAGATTTAAAGAAACGCCTTTTAGTAATTGATGAGGCATGGTGGATGATGAAGTCGGAAGACACGGCATCGTTTCTTATGGGTCTAGTCAAACGCGGAAGAAAATATTTCCTCGGCGTGGCTACTATTACTCAAGATGTTGGAGACTTTTTGAAAAGTCCTTATGGTTTGCCGATTATCACGAATTCTTCCATCCAGATACTTATGAAGCAATCGCCGACAATTATTAATGAGCTTCAGAAAGTTTTTAATCTTACCGATGAAGAAAAGTTTCTTTTGCTAGAATCCGATGTGGGAGAAGGTATATTTTTTGCCGGACTCAAACATGTTGCTATTAAACACATCGCATCATACACAGAAGACCAGATTATCACTTCCGATCCATCACAGGTTCTGGCGATTAAAAAAGCGCGACAAGAAGCCGTAAAAGATAAGGATGTCGCTCTAAAGGCCGCGAGTACCGAACTGAAAGAGGCCGGGACTACTAATCAATAATGGATAGTCTGGTTACAAGTCAGGTGGGGATAAAGCGGAAGATAGTTTCGCAAGCACAGAGACTAGCGGAAAAGTTAAATAAGGAAATAGAAAAAGGGAATGATACGACGGCATTTATGATTGCTATACTCCTTGCGGCATTTAAGGATTACATGGATATTATGCTCACCATTACTTTTATTGGCCTTGTTCCGGGAGTTACCTTTGCAGTTGGTCTCTTTTTAACCTCTTTCTTATTCTTTTTTATGCTCAGAAAAGGTTGGTTTTTAAAGACGCGAATCAAAATTTGGTTTTGGATATTAGGCCTTTTTGTTGATGGTATCCCAGCAGTTAGCGCCTTTCCTATGAATACTCTTCTAGTGCTGTATGCGTGGCGCTTGACTAAGAAAAGAAAGGCTCGGGCAGAAACAAAGCTGAGAGATCTTAGTCGTTTGACTGAACGTGAGATAAACCAGCTAAACAATGACATAAGTCTATTAGAAAAATCATCAGCGGGTATATAATATAATAATGGTATCAGAAGTCACAAATCATCCACAGATATCCCAGTTTGTTTGAAGATAGCCACTAGCTAGGTCTTGCTAGGCAAGACCTAACAAGCCAGTGGTCAGCATACTGGCAGCGTAGCCTTTTATGGTATCCCGAGCGTAGCGCTTGGTTGTCTCCTTCAAAAAGACGTATTATGGTTTATAATAGAAGAATGAAGAAAATTGTTTTTCTCTTTGCTATCTACAGTCTACTATTTACTGTGGTCAACGCACAGTCAGTCGACCTTCTCTGGCAAGGAGAAACTTACACTCCGCCCTTCTATAAAGGCAGGTCATTATGGTCCAGTCAATCAAGAATTGTTTTGTTAGCGATGACCCAAGGTCTGGGCAACCCGTCAAATTTAATTTACAAATGGACTAAAAATGGCACCGTGCTGGGTAATATCAATGGTGTAGGTAAAAACTCTCTATCTTTCACCGATTCTATTCTCTCCAGACCACAAACCATTAGAGTGGATGTTCTTTCCGGACAAAATGCCGTACTGGCAAGCGCCTCTGTTAATGTAACCCCGGAACCTCCAATACTTATTATTTATGAAAACAATCCGTTATATGGATTTATGTTCCATAGAGCCGTGGACCGAGAATATAAGTTTCGGGAAAAAGAAACAACGTTTACAGCTTTCCCTTTTTTCTTCAGCATATCTGACCGCGCAGATGATACGATTGATTATGAGTGGCGCACCAACAACGGAAATTTGGAAACTAAAAACTCGGTCACTTATCGCGCCCCAGACGAGACCGCCGGCACATCACAGATAGAGGTAAGCGCTTCAAATAAAGAAAAAATTCTACAGAGCTCTGGTAAAAACTTCCTAATACAATTTGGAAAATGAAAAAAACTTTCTTGCTACTTATCGTCTATTTTCTACTATCAAGTACTCCTGCGTTTGCCGCAACTGACTACACGCTTCTTGCGCCCATTCCTTTGGACGGCGCCGCTTCTGCACCATCTCAAACGACACAAGCTAAACCGTACATTGAAGGCATTTTTAAGTTGATTATAGGTTTGGCCACCGGACTCGCGGTAGTGATGATAATTTTCGGCGGTATTAAATATATGTCCACCGATGCTTTTACAGGAAAGAGTGACGCCAAAGACACTATCCGAAACGCGATATGGGGACTCTTACTTATCATTGCCGCATGGCTTATCCTCTATACCATCAACCCTCAACTGGTAAAATTCAACTTGGAGATTCCGATACAAGAAATAAGATCGGCAATTTCGGGTGGCACCATCCCCGCTCCTTCCGGTGATTGTTCAACTTGTGTCGTTGTTTCGGTGCCACACAAAGAAGCGCCTATCGGATGCGCCGCCCCAGGACCATGCACGATAGATGAAGCTTTGAATACTAAACTGGCAGCATTACACGCGCTCGATCCTTTGCTGGTAACAGAATCTTATCCCCCTCCCAGCGTTGTACCCCACACGGACCCGTGTCACAACAGCGGCACTTGCGTCGATGCCACCATATCATCCATGACGCCCCAGAATGCTTTAAAATTTGTAAATGACGCCAGCGGCATGGGGCTAAACGTTCTTGTTGAGGTAACATCTGAAGCTAAAAAGTCGGCTATGATACAGGCGGGGGTACCGTCCTCACGGGTAATAGTGACGGCAGGCAATGGTGACCATTTTCATATAAAATTATGATGAAAAAAATATTTATAATCACAATAGTGGCCTTGGTTATAATTTTAATTGGCTCTTTAGGGTGGTACTTATTCGCGCGAAATCCAGAAATTTCTACTAGTGAAAATGTTGGAAATATTTTGCCGTTTGGCTCTGGAGATAACGGTAATATCTCCGTTACAATTACTGATAATGAGTTCGGACGAGACAACGCCGTTGATAGTAGTGGTGGCGGTAGTTCTTTTGATGAATTTGGATCACCAACAGCCAACCTTTTCCGCATTTCTAATGTCCCGATTGCCGGAATGGTAATTTTCAAAAAATCCGGGGCAACTATTGTTAGGTATGTGGACCGCGCTACAGGACATATATACGATATCGATTTGATGACTTTTACAAAAACTAGGATTGTTAACCAGACTCTGCCGAAAATTTACGAGGCATATTTTAAATCAGACGGCAATACAGTTCTAATGCGATCTCTCAGGAATGATTCCGATGTGGTAGATAATCTAATACTTAATCTAACGCCCCCACAGAGCACTTCCACTAATACCTTGTATGCCGTTTCATCCACGCCCCTGCGCGGAAACATCAACGCCATTGCCGTCGGATCGGGAAATACTCTTATCTATTCGCGGCAAGACACGTTATCCATAGTTTCTTCAACATTTAACGGCACGGGGGCTAAAACCCTGTTAAATTCCGTGTTTACAAACTGGCGTTTAGCGACAGCGGGGAACAATCTGATTATCTACACAGGAGCCAGCGCCGATGTGCCCGGCCTCGCCTATGACTTAAATACATCAAACGGGGTTCTCACTAAAATTCTTGGCCCGCTCAATGGACTTGTGGCAATACCCGAAACTTCTGGTAAACGAGTGTTGTATTCGTACAGCGAAAACAATAAAACAAGGCTGTTCGCTAAAAATTTAACGGACAATACTCAGTCTGAAATATTGCCAACAACTCTTGCTGAAAAATGTATTTGGAGCATTAAACAAATCGGTGTCGTTTATTGTGGGTCTCCAACTAATGAACCGGGACCAAGTGAACCGGATGGATGGTATCAGGGATTAACTCATTTTTCCGACCGTATATGGTCATTTAATACTAATAATGAGGTGGCTCAGGTTTTAATGGAACCCAAAATTAAACTTGATGTTGATATTGATTTGACCGAACCGAGACTTTCACCCGATGAAGATTATCTTGTTTTTATAAATAAAACCGATTTATCTCTCTGGGCTCTTAAACTGGATTAACCGAACCAATCTTTGGCTTCCGACGCACAAAAAGTTCTTGGCCGATACTAAAGAGATTGGTGGTGAACCAATATAAGGCGATCACGCCGGAAATATTATAAGAGATAAAAAAAACTATCACCGGAAAGAAGTATTTCATTTGAGTTTGCATACTTCTAGCAAGATTGTCTCCAAAGGAATCACCCTTAGGCTGTGTTTGCCCCTTGGCGGAAATTTGAAACTGGAAAAAGGTTGAGGCAGCCGCCAATAACGCCAGCGGTATATTCTTGGCGGTGAGATCGAGGAACCCAAATAATGTTGCGCTTATATATTCAGGCGCAGTTACAAATGAATATAAAAGAGGGGTATTGATCTCGGGGAAATGAAGAAAGATTTGATATAGAGCTAAAATAATAGGAATTTGAAGAATAATTACAAATATACCTGAAAACGGGTTTACCCCTTTTTCTTTATAGAGAGCCAGGGTGCGTTTTGCCTGTTCCTCGGAATTATCTTTGTGCCGCTCCTTGATTTTTGCTAAATCCGGAGCTATGGCGGACATTCTCATCTGTGTCAGCACTGCCTTTCTGGAAAGAGGAAACATTATTATGCGAACTAAAATAGTGAGCAGAACAACGATAACACCGGCATCAGCCCATGGGAGTATTTTAAATAAGAGCACCAAGACATTATAAAGCGGGTCAAAGAAAAAAGTGTGATAAATGAAAGACATTTAGATATTATAGTCTCTAATTTTTAATTATTCTAATCAGTTTTAATAATTCAATCTTTAGTTCTTCTCCCTTAACTTTTTCCGCGCCGGGCCTTGCGGTAAGCAAATACAAATTATTAGAAAGTTTGGGTAGAAATTCTCTAATTACTGAATAGACTCGGCGACGGATTTTATTTCGAATTACTGCTTTTTTAGAAATTTTTTTTGAAACTGAGACAGAGACACGAACATCGTCTTCGGACGAGCCGATGCGTAATAAAAAGTATTTGGATTTATAGTATTTGCGAGAATCAGACGATGATCTAAAGAGTGTGCGCGATATTCTCTTTGATTTAGAGAGCATGGGTAATCAAGCAGCAAGACGTGTTCGGCCCTTTCTTCTTCTGTTTCGAATAACCCTTCTACCGGTAGATGTTTTTTGTCTTGACAGAAACCCATGTGTCCTTGCTCGTTTTCGTTTTTTTGGTTGATATGTTACAGACATGTTGTTCTTAACAGGTTATAAACACATTATAAACATTTTTAAGGCCTTTCACAAGTTTCCATTAAAACTTAAGGGGATATACTATGTTTTACTGAATGAATTCTTTCATGGATTATAAACAACTTTGGCAAAGCGTTTTGGTGGAAATGGAATTAAGCATCTCGAGCGCAAATTTTACAACATGGTTTAAGGATACGTTTATTGTAAAAGGGGACGAAGGAATAGTGGTACTTTCTGTTCCTAATGCTTTTGTTAAGGAGTGGCTGCTAACAAAATATCATAACGTAATCCTAAGAAGCTTGAGAAATTTAGAGAGCTCCATTCATACTGTTGAGTATGTGGTAAATATAGATGGCGCCCGCAAGAAGGAAAGCGGGACAAATCCCGAACTCCACACAAAAGAACTCCCCTTGCCGGAGATTGCGGTCAATAAAGACGATAATCTAAACCCTCGTTACACTTTCGAAACATTTGTTGTAGGACCATTTAACGAGTTGGCTCATGCGGCCGCTCGGGCGGTGATTAAAAAACTCGGTGTTATGTATAATCCGCTTTTTATACACGGATCGACCGGCCACGGTAAAACCCACCTGATTCAAGCTATTGGTAATCATATTAAAACTACCGACCCAAACAAAAAAGTTTACTATATGACCTCGGAACAGTTCGGTCAGGACTGCATGAACGCGCTTCAAAATCAAAAAATGTCTGTTTTTAAAGAAAAATATCGTAAATATGATGTCTTGATTGTTGATGATATTCAATTCTTCTCTGACAAACAGAAGTTTCAGGAGGAATTATTTCATTTATTTAACACTCTACACGACAATAACAGGCAAATAATCTTTTCTTCTGACAAACACCCGTATTTCATTACTGGCCTTGAGGAGAGGCTTAAATCTAGACTATCTGCAGGAATGACCGTTGATATTCCGGCACCAGATAAGGAGTCTAGAATTGCAATTATTACCAGAAAAGCGTTGCAACAAAACATTATTTTATCCTCGGAAATAGTGGACTATCTCGCGCATACTATAAATGGCAATATTCGAGACCTTGAGGGGGCTATTAACACTCTTATTTGTCATACCCAACTCAAGAATAAGGAGGTTACAATGACGGATGTTAGAAATTACATCAAAAATAACGTGAAGCCCAAAAAGACAGTGGCTATTAAAGACGTTGTAAGAATTGTCTCTGATTTCTACAATATTAAGGAAGGTAGTATTTATGAAAAAACTCGGCACAAAGAGGTGATTCGCCCACGCCAAATTGTTATGTATTTGCTACGTGAAGATTTTAACATCTCTTACCCGTCAATCGGGCAAAAATTAGGGGGGAGAGATCACACCACAGTTATTTATTCGTGTGAAAAAATAAAAACAAGCATAAAAGAGGATCAATCGTTATTGGAGGAGGTTAGCCAGATCAGAAATTTATTAATTGTGTAGAGTTCTGTGGAGAAAGAACGGAAACAATGTTGATGACTTGTTTAAAATTATTTTTAAAGAATCTGTTTTTAAAATAATTTTCTAATTTCATGATTTATCCACAAATTAAACAAAAATTAAATAAAGAAATATGGCTTAAAAGCAGCATTAAAAATATTATACACATATTCACACTCCTAATAGTAATAATAATTTTTTATATATGAAAATAGAATGTATTAAAGAACAATTAGAGGATGCTTTAAATAAGGCAGTTAAGATAACTGGTAAAAATCTCACCTTACCAGTATTAACAGGTTTTTATTTAGAGGCTCGCCAAAACTTACTTTCGGTTAGGGCGACAAATTTAGATTTAGGTATCTCTATTGTTTTACCGGTAAGGGTTGTGGAACCTGGGATTGTTGTTGTGCCGGCCAATATAATTTCCTCACTCATTTCCTCTTTATTAAAAGATAAAAATATTACCATTAGTACTAAAAATCATATTTTAGAGGTAAAAACATTAAACACAAAAACAAATATTAAAACTCTTTCTGGTGAGGATTTTCCTATTATTCCAGAGATAGGCGATGACAAAACATTCTTAATACCAGCGAGAGACTTTATCTTTGGTCTAAGATCAGTTATTTACGCGGCGGCTGTAGGTAGTGTTAAACCAGAACTATCGTCAGTCTCCGTAACATATGAGGATGGATTTCTGGTTTTTGCTGCCACAGACTCATTTAGACTAGCTGAGAAAAAAATAAGAATCAAAAAAGTTCCCCATTTCAAGCAAATTCTTATTCCTCAAAAAAATGCAACAGAAATAATTAAAATTTTTGACAAGGGTGATGAAGAGATATCAATTTCTTTAGAGGAACATCAAGTTGGTTTGCGATCACAAAATATTTATCTCACATCACGTATTATCGAGGGAACCTTTCCTGACTACAGACAAATTATTCCAAAAGAAACCAGCTCCAAGGCAATTTTACTCAAACAAGACCTAATAAATTCACTTAAAACAAGCCTTATTTTTTCAGACACCTTCAATCAACTCACACTAAAGCTTTCTCCTAAGGCCAAAAATTTTGAAATAGAATCAAAAAATTCTACCATAGGTGAAAGTACTCATACTGTAGATGCCGTTCTTGAGGGGGAGGACTTGACTATCAATATCAACCATCGTTATTTTACCGATTGCTTTCAGTCTATTACAACGGACAGCGTCTCTCTGTCTTTTGGCGGGCAGGCCAAACCGATTATTATTCAAGGTGTGGGGGATACCAGCTTTCTCTATTTGGTAATGCCGATGAACCGGTCTTAAAAAACTTAATTATTAATATGATTAAAAGACGCCCAGAGTCTAACTCCATGTTCCCAGTTATTAAATTGCGGGTCTACCGTTGGGTCTTGCGGGATAGGACCCCGCGGACTGTCTTTATCAACCCAATATAAAATGGAGTGAACGTCACCAGTAGACCAGTCGCCGCGCAAAACAGGTTTTAAACTACTCAAATCCTCTGGTTCCGGAGAAATAAAGTTTTCGACTGGAATTTGAGATAGAATTTCCTCCATATATTCATGCCAAAGAGGTGCGACAACAAGACCTGAAACCCTCTTTTCCATCGGACGATTATCATTATTACCCACCCATGCTCCCACAGTAAGATTGGGGGTGTAGCCGATGATCCAAGCATCACGATAGTCGTTTGATGTACCTGTTTTTACTGCTACCGGACGAGAAGGTATATAGAGAGCAGAATTTGCGCCAAAGCCCGGTGTTCGCGCCGCATTATCGGCAAGGATATCTGTGATAATACGCGAAATCTCCATCGGCAATACTCGTTGAGGAGACGGAGTGTGTTTATCTACCATATTACCACCAACATCTTCCACCCAAAGTACCGAATTATAGGGATTGCGAACACCGTCGTTGGCAAATACGGAGTACGCGGCAGTTATATCGAGAAGAGAGACTTCTCCACCCCCCAATACCAATGACAATCCATATCGGTCAGGATCATTCAAGGTTTCTATTCCCATACTTTTAGCGGTTGCTATTGAGTCATTTACCCCGGCAAGATAGATTCCTTGAACCGCAGGAATATTTACTGACTGAGCCAGGGCATTTCTTATAGTCATGGGACCACGGAATCTATCATCATAGTTATTGGGGGCATAACAAATATCGTCCGTGGCGAAGTTGTCTGGCGCGCAGCTGGCCGCGAATTGGATGCGGGTATCAAAAAGTATTGTTTGATCCGTATAACCCTTCTCAAACATGGTCGCATAAATAAACGGTTTGAATGTGGAGCCAGGTTGGCGTAATCCGGTAGTAACATTAAAATTACCATCAATCTCCCTATCAAAATAATCACGCGAACCAACCATCATCAGAATATCGCCATTTTTTGGGTCAATAGCCACCATACCGTTATTTTCTCCATTAAATTTTTCTTTATTTATAACACCATATTTTTTTGATATAACCTCGGCTTTTTCCTGAAGAGAATAATCCAGTGTAGTTACGATTTTATAACCGCCATTCTGTAAAGCGTCCTCGCCATATCTCTTTGCCAAGAAATCAAGAACGAAGAAAACAAAATGTGGTGCCTTAATGCCCCCGGTGTTAAGCCTTGACTTGAAATCCACCCTTTCTTTTTTTGCATTTTCATATTCTGTCTCAGAAATAAAGTTATTGGCGAACATTTCTTGAAGCACCAAATCCTTCCTTTTTTTCAACTCCTCAAGGTTGGGACCATATGGAGAATAATATGTTGGCGCCTTGGGTAATGCGGCAAGGTATGCAGATTCAGCCAGGGTGAGATCGGCCGCCTGTTTACCAAAAAAATTTTTGGCCGCTTCCCCTATGCCATAAATAGTTCCTCCGTAAGAAATTTCATTCAAATAAAGAGCCAAAATCTCATTTTTTGTCAGCACCTTTTCCAGTTTAATAGCGAGAATCAACTCCTTTAGTTTTCTGGTCGGGGTTTTGTCTTTGGTAAGAATAGAATTTTTAACCACTTGTTGGGTAATGGTGGAACCCCCCTGGCTAAAGGAAAGGGTGCTCAAGTTTACGAGCATTGCTCTTACAAACGAAGTCCATTGAAATCCGTTGTGCAAATAGAAATTCTTGTCTTCAATAGCCACTGTTGCCGCCACGGCGTATGGCGATACGCTCTCGATAGTAAGTCGCTCCCTTCTTGTATCGGGTGACATATCGTAAAGCAAAATCTCGCCAGTGCGATCGTAGATTTTTGTTGATTGGTCTATCTTGCGCTCCGTTATGTCCTCAAGGGCTGGAATGCGCAAGGAAGCCACCCATAGGATAAATATGCCGGAGATGACAAGCCCCAACGCTACTACAGCAAGGATGTGGTTTGGATTACGAAAATACTTAACCATTTCTTACAAGAATACCCATTCTAACACATTTCACTGGAAGTAAGCGTGCGGGCGTGTTAAATTGGCTGGTATGAATCCCGTTAGAAGTTTAATAAATATAACATGATTGATAATGATAAAAAAACGCGCAAAACTTCTAACGGGATGAATAGAGAGATAGAAGAGTTGTTGACTCGCGGGGTGGAAAGGATATATCCCGACAAATCTGCTCTTGAAAAAGTTTTAATGTCCGATAAAAAAATCAGACTTTACTACGGGATTGATCCAACGGGCAACACGCTACATCTTGGTCATTTAGTTCAACTTCTTAAATTAAGAAAATTTCAAGATCTTGGCCACGAAGTAATAATTTTAATTGGCGATTTTACGGCTCAAATTGGAGATCCAACAGGCAAACAAATGGCCAGAATCCCACTTACCCATAAACAGGTTTTGGAGAACGCAAAAACATATAAAAAACAGATTGGTAATATTCTAAATTTTAAAAAATCAAATATTCGTTTTGTTCATAACGAAAAATGGACAAACAAACTTGCGCCAGTGGATATGTTAGAGCTAGCTTCTCATTTTACAGTTTCAAACTTACTCACCAGAGACATGTTCCAAGAAAGAATGAAGGCCGGGCGGGAAATTTATGTTCATGAGTTTCTTTATCCAATTTTTCAAGCATATGATGCTGTCACACTAGACGTTGATTTGGAAATCGGAGGTAATGATCAAATGTTTAATATGCTCGCAGGTCGTGATTTGATGAAAAGAAAAAAGCACAAAGAAATGTTTGTTCTAACTACAAAATTGTTAACCGACCCAACTGGTAAAAAAATGGGGAAAACTGAAGTAAACATGATCGCCCTAAGCGATTCATTCAATAATGTGTTTGGCAAGATAATGCGCTGGCCAGATAATGTGATCGCTTTAGGTTTTGAAATATGTACCAATATAGACCCTAGTGAGTTTGTAAACGAAACGTTGCGTGACCAAAAATTAAAACTTGCCTATGAAATTGTAAAAATCTATCACGGAGAAAAGGCTGCCGAGGCGGCGAAAATGAATTTTATTGAAACTTTCTCAAAAGGTGGTGTGCCAAAAGATATTGAAACAGTAAAGATTATCGCAGACACTCCCTTGGTCGAAGTGTTTCTAAAATATAAATTAGTTTCGTCCAAATCAGAATTCAACAGACTCAACAAAGAGGGGGCAATTAAGGAAATAGAAAAAGGTGTTTACCGTGTAGGCAAACACCGTTTTCTTAAAATCGAGACTCTTTAAACTCTACATATCCTCCGTGTCGTCCATAAGGTCTTCCTTATCTATATCAAGCTCGTCATCTGCCAACTCATCCACGCTCTCGACATCATCATCTATAAGATCTCTTCGCTTCTTTGTTTCGTGAGGAAGTTTGAGACCAAAATCTTCCTCAGTCTCGTCTTCTGTGTCCTTAAGAAAATCATCATCCATAATATAATTATTTATAATTTAAATGCCCAGCCTTATAATCGGTATTTTTGAATGCACTTATTTGTATCAAATACTCTTTTTTGTTGCAAGGTGAGTAATCCCCAGGGCGATAGCATCCACTTCATCATCCAGTCTCTTGACAGTTTTTTGCGGTAGATTAACCAGTTTTTTTACCATGGTTTCTATTTGGGTTTTATCCGCCTTACCGTAGCCAGTCACCGCAATTTTGATGCTCTGTGGGCTGTATTCATGCACAGTCAATCCTACCAAAGATGCCTCATAAATAATGACACCTCTGGCTTCCGCAACACCAATGGCGCTTGTGATATTGGTGTTAAAAAAAAGTGTTTCAATAGCAAGGTTTCCCGGTCGCCATTTTTTAATAATTTTTCTCAGGCGTGATCCGATCAGAAGCAGTCGCTGTCCTCGAGTATCTTTGGGGTTGGTACGAACACATTCTGAAAACAATAGAATACTCGTATTTTTTTGTTGAGCTAAAACAGCTATTCCGACCCGATCAAACCCCGGGTCAACGGCCAAGATAACGTTTTTATTTTTGAAAGGCATGACAACAGTTTATGTTCAATGTTGTTAAATAAAAAGTCCTTGACACTAAGGATGACAAAGTGTTTAATAGCGAAAGAAAAATTAAATTGAAAAGGATCAGTTCAACACGTGCTTAATACGCAACGTGACGGTCTTGTGTCGGCCCAGGGATTTTTTATTGGGCGTTAGTATAAACGTTTTGGATCTCGTCGTTATCTTCAAGTTCTTCGATCAGCGCCTCCAATTTTTTCTCATCATCATCTGACAGTTGAACGGTAGTTATCGGTTGCAAATCATTGGTCATCCGGTCTCTTTTAAATGCCCATGTCGCCGAACCAGGTGCAGCGAGTGAGAGGCCGTGTTTAGAAAGAATCAATTTAACTTCTTGTGCTGCCTTGTTTCTATTGTCGGTCAAGGCCTCAATAACAAGAGCCGAACCGCCCGGACCATAAGTTTCATAAGTGATGGCTTCGAGCGTAGCGGTGTCAGAGCTTGATCCTTTTTTGACCGCTCTCTCGATATTGTCTGTAGGCATGTTGTATTCGCGCGCCTTTTCTATGGCCGCTCGCAGGATAGGGGAGGTGACATCACCCCCTGCTTGTTTGGAGGCAGTGGAAACAAGTCTCGCCATTTTTGAAAAAATCTTAGATTTGGCGGCATCCGTCACCGCCTTTTTATTTTTAATCCTTGACCATTTATTATGACCACTCATAAAAGTTTTTTCTGGACATTGTTCGGAGGGGTCTTACCGAGATGGGTATAAGCATGTATAGTGAGCGCCCGACCGCGCGGAGTGCGTTCAATGAGTCCTAATTGCAAAAGATAGGGTTCGTTAAATTCTTCAACGGTCGCTTCTTCTTCGGAAAGGGCCGCCGCCAGAGTTGAAAGGCCGACGGGTCCGCCGGTAAATTTTTCAGCAATAATTTCTAAAAGCTTACGATCAGACGGAGAAAGCCCCTTATTGTCTATACCTAAGAGTTTTAAGGTGCGTTCGACAATCTCTCGATTTAACGGTTTCGTTTCAACTTGAGCCAAGTCTCGCGCGCGTTTAAGGAAGTAGTTAGCGGTTCGCGGAGTGAAGCGGGAACGTTTGGCAATCTCTTTTTCCGCTTCCTCTTCTATTTTAACGCCGATAATCTTCGCCGATCGGCGCAAAATCTCAGCAATTTCATCTTCGGTATAAAATTCCAATCGGAATACCCCGCCCGAAAAACGACTACGTAGAGGAGAAGAAATCATGGCCACGCGCGTGGTGGCGGCAAGCAGGGTAAAGGGTGGTAACTCCAACTGAATGGTACGCGCCGATGGGCCCTTACCAATAATAATATCCAATACCCCGGATTCCATCGCGGGATAAAGCACCTCCTCAATCGTTTTATTTAAACGATGAATCTCGTCTATAAAGAGAATGTCGCCAGCAGTAAGATTGGTCAAAATGGAGGCAAGATCACCGACCCTTTCTATTGCCGGTCCAGACGTGATTTTAATAGTTCGCCCAGTTTCCTTGGCCACTAAGTGCGCGAGAGTAGTCTTACCAAGACCCGGAGGGCCATAAAATAAAACATGTTCCGGGGGGGTGCCGCGTTCAGTGGCGGCTTGGATTAGAATTCTAAGATTATCTTTGACAGATTTTTGGCCCACATAGTCTTGCCATCTCGATGGTCTAAGCTCATTGTCTAAAAAGGAGACATCCTTTTGTCCGTTATTCTCATTTTCGTTCGGTTTGTCTTTTTTCTTACTCATTTTTCTATCAGATTGACATAGAAAGTATTATGTGCTAGACTGATTGCGACGAAATTAGTTCTTATCCAGACCATAAATCTCTAAGCAACGTGCCCTCCGGGGCATTTGGACTTTTCTCTAAGGACGTTTTTGGTATTTCGTTAACACGAAATTTCTGATGCCATCCTTGAAAGATTCGTTTAGCTTTTGGTGCATTCTAAAAGTGTTGCTTAGAGATTTCTGTGCCGGATCTATTTTACATTATTCATCCCGTTAGAAGCTAATCAATATTGACTAGTATAAGTTTAATGGTTTGAGGTATTTGTACAAGGAGCTTCTAACGGGATTCATGAAAAGTCTCTCATTACTATATTGACGAGAGACCCACAACACGGTCGAGTTCTTCAATCGAGGTGATGCCCATAAGCACCTTTATAATTCCGTCCTCGGCCATGGTTAGAAGCTTCTGATTTTTAGCCGCCTCACGAATATCGCGCTCGGAGGGGTTAATAATCACCGCTTTTTCTATTTTGTCATCCACAAGAATTGCTTCATACACCCCTATTCTTCCCTTGAATCCAAGATTATAACATTCCAGACAACCCACGGCAGTCCAGAGACTTTTTCTTTGTATCCCGTCGAGATAAGTTTGGTCCGAAATATTCGTCCAAATTTTATCGACTATTTCCTTATTTTTACCCTCGATGGGTATTTCTTTTTTGCATTTTTGACAAAGCGTGCGTACTAGTCGTTGAGCAATGGAAATATTTAGAGCGGAACTGATCACCTTAGGGTTAATACCAAGATCAAGAAGTCGAGGAAAGGAACCCGCCGCATTATTTGTGTGTAGAGTTGAGAGCACCAGGTGACCAGTTAACGCTGCATTAACTGCGACTGAGGCCGTTTCGTCATCGCGGATTTCTCCAACCATGATCACATCCGGATCTTGTCGGAGCGCACTACGCAAGCCTTCGGCAAAACTATAGCCCTTCTCTGTTTCTGCTTGGGTCTGAACAATACCTTCAACATGATATTCTATTGGATTCTCAATGGTGACCACTTTGATATCTGGCGTGTAAATTCTCTTTAAGAACGCATAGAGCGTAGTGGTTTTGCCGGAACCGGTTGGGCCGGTAGTGAGAATCATGCCGTTTGGTTTCCTAATCTCTTTCTTTAGAATTGCTAAAAGACGCGGGTGAATTCCGAGCGCCTCCAGATCAACGGCGATGGCGTCAGGATTAAGAACACGCATCACTACAGATTCTCCATAAGGACCGGGTAAAAGAGATGTACGTATTTCAATTTCGGTATCGGCAAGCTTGACAGAAAAGCGTCCATCCTGCGCCTTCTCTTTGATATTAAGTTTTAACTCGCTTATCAATTTGATGCGTGACAACAGAAGCTCAAAAGTTTCGGAATCGAAATGGAGAATGTCAGTCAGGATACCGTCGAGCCGATAACGTAGGCGCAAATCTTTTTCCTCTGGCTCAAGATGAACATCCGATGCCTTTAAACTAATTGCGCCTGCTAGGATAATTTCCAAAATTTTTGAGATGCGATAAGTGCGCTTCATCGCCAGTACTCTCTCGATTAATTTTTTAATATCGGCTAGAGAAGTAATCTTTCTTGTCAACTCAATGGTTTCTTCATTCGAGATATCAAGAGCACCGGATTTAGTTTCCATTGAATATGAAAGATCCCTGTATCTGTCCCAGACCTTCTCGAGACTTTGGTGTGAGACCATAAAAATTTCAGGTATAAAACCGCGGTGCCTCAACTCCTCAATAGTTTCTACGGTTTGATTATTTTCGGGAGAGAGTATGGCCACACGAATTTTTTTATCCATGACGTCGAAAACCGCAATCTTGGCAGAGCGGGCATCCGCCTCTTTCATGATGCGTAAGGCATCAATGTTTATGGGATGTGTGGAAAGATCAAGATAGGGGACTCCATGGTGGTGTGAAAGGGAAGCAGCGAGTTCCTCCTCTTCTTTTTTGCGCAAGGCGCGTACGCGCTCATTCTGCTTTTCCTCATCGAATTGAACCATAATAGTTACATTGTATCCTAAAAAGCTTGATTTTTGAGCCATTTCAATCACTTGACTTTGAGATATTAATTATGGTATAATACGGGTAGAAAAACACACAGGAGGATACCATGAAAACGTTGTCGTCGCTTGTTTTAGGATTAATTTTTTTGATGGGTTGTACTCTCTCCGTTGGACAACCACATCGGAGGCCCCAGTATCGGCTCCTTGATCTCGGCGGGGGCGCAATTGTGCTAGCTCAGCGAGGTATGACTCTACAAGTCACACATACCTGTACGGACCTAGGGAGGCTGTATCAAACCGGAGTCGGTCTAGTTGCAGATATTCGTGGGGCTGAGCCACGAGAGTTCTTTTTGGAGCCGGCGGTTTGGGGAGATCGTGAGATTCAGGTGACATTTCAATCACTTGATCAAAACGATAAAGTGGTGGGGGTGTATGCAGAAAAATTCAACACCGATCGGACCTCAACCACCAAAACCTGGATCATAAGTAACCGCCGGTTTGGCGGTAGTGGCGGGACGCACTCCAGTTGTCCGAGATAATGTGTTAGACACCGAGTGTCTAACGGGGGCGGGAAGCGATTCCCGCCCTTTTTGTTGTTAAAATGTTAAAATGCTCTTATGACCCATTCGACTTTGCTCAGGGTCATGGTGAGTATTATCGAACCATGAAATATCTCTCGAAAAGCCGTGAGGAAACCAATAAAATTGCAACAGATTTTCTAAATAATCTTGAGCCCCAAAAACAAGCTACAGTAGTAGCTTTATACGGTGATCTTGGATCGGGTAAAACCGCTTTTGCGCAAGAAATTGGAAAAATTTTAGGCGTAGCGGAAAATATGCACAGCCCCACCTTCGTTATAGAAAAAATTTATCAAATAGATTTCAAGACTTTTAAAAGACTGATTCATATTGATGCCTACAGATTGGAAAAAGATTCGGAACTCCTGCATCTTGGTTGGAAAGAAATTACCAAGGAATCCGAAAATTTAATTTTAATAGAATGGCCTGGAAATGTTCCCGGCGTTATTCCCAAGGATGCCAAGCGAATTTATTTTAAATTTATCAATGAGACTACGCGCGAAATAAACTATGAAAACTAGGAAATTAATTTTATTTGACGCGCACGCCATTATCCATCGCGCCTATCACGCCTTGCCAGAGTTCATGACATCCTCGGGTGAACCAACCGGAGCTCTCTACGGTCTTTCCGCAATGCTTTTAAAAATTATCGGAGAACTTAAACCCGATTTTATGGCGGCCTGCTTTGATTTGCCCGGTCCCACGCATCGCCACGAAGCATACGGGGCTTACAAAGCGGGCCGCGCCCAGATTGATGACAATCTGATTCTGCAACTTGAACGAGCCAAAGACGTTTTTACCGCCTTCGGTGTTCCTATTTATTCCCACTCCGGTTTTGAGGCGGATGATATTATCGGCACAATCGTTCATGGGTTAAAAAAGGAAAAAAATTTGGAAACCATCATCGCTTCCGGCGATATGGACGCTCTGCAACTTGTCGATAATAAAAAAGTCCAAGTATATACTCTGAAAAAAGGTATCAGCGATACCATTCTTTATGATGAGAAAAAAGTCACAGCGCGTTTCGGTTTCCCGCCGAAATTACTCGTGGATTATAAAGGTCTACGCGGTGATCCCTCGGACAATATTGTGGGGGTCAGAGGTATTGGAGAGAAAACCGCGACTTCTCTCGTTGTCACTTTCGGTACCATTGAGAAAATGTACAAAGAACTTAAAAAACCGGCCTTGCCCGCCGAAGCCTTGGCGAAGGCGGGCATCAGTGAACGTATCAGGAATCTTTTGGTTGAAAATGAACAAGAAGCGCTTTTTTCGAAAGTGTTGGCGACAATCCGAACGGACGCACCCATCCATTTTATTTTGCCGCCGGAATGGAGAAAGAATTTAAAGCTCGAAACACTTCTAAATCTTTTCAATAAACTCGAATTTAGAACAATGGGGGAGAGGGTTAAACAGTTGTTGGGTAAATCTGATATTGCGCGGAAAACCACGAAAGTATTTTCTGCTGAAAATTTCACTTCTCTTTTGCCCGTTGCGCCTCGAGAGGAGAAAGAATTGCGCCTAGCGCTTTGGGTGATAGATTCAAATCTCACTAACCCAACACTTGAGGACGTGTTCAGATTTTGCAAAACCAATGATATCAAAAAGGCCGAAAAAGTAATCAATTCGGAGCTTGATAAACGCAAGGTCAGGAAAGTATTCGAGGAAATAGAAAAACCGATCCTAGAAGTGGTTGAGAAGATGAATGAGAAAGGCATTCGAATTGACGGGAAAGTTCTAAAAACTCTTTCCTTAAAATATCATCAAGAAATAACACGTCTTGAACGGGTGATTTGGAAAGAAGCGGGAGAAGAATTCAATATCAATTCTCCCAAAATTCTATCGCACATTCTTTTTGATAAATTGCAATTGGCCGGCAAAAATCAAAAGAAAACGCCTACCGGGGCGCTTTCCACGAAGGAATCAGAATTAGAGAAACTTCGGGGTAAACACCCGATTATTCAATTTATCTTGGAATATCGCGAATTGGCTAAACTCCTCTCTACTTATATTGATGCCATACCGCCTCTTCTGGATAAAAATTCCCGTTTGCATTCCACCTTCCTTCAGGCGGGCACCACAACCGGTCGTATGTCCTCCAACAATCCCAACCTGCAAAATATTCCCAACAAAACTCTCTTAGGACGTGCTATTCGGCATGCTTTTGTGGCAGAAAGGGGTTTCAAGTTAGTTTCTCTGGATTACTCACAAATCGAATTGCGTATCGCAGCCATTCTTTCTCAGGATAAAAAACTTATTGAAATATTTAAATCTGGAATTGACGTTCATGCTGGTGTGGCAATGCGAGTCTTCAAAGTTCCGCAAGAATCGGTGGATAAGAGCATGCGTACAAAGGCCAAAACCATTAATTTCGGCATCCTTTATGGTATGGGGGTTAATGCTCTCAAAACTAATCTCGGAGTTGATCGCAAAGAGGCCCAAGAATTCTATGATAAATACTTTGAAACTTTCTCCGACCTTGCCAAATATTTGGGCGACATACGGCGCGAAGCTGGGCGCAAAGGTTTTACAGAAACTTTTTTCGGTCGCAGACGCTATTTTGACGGACTCAAATCGCCCTTGCCGTATGTTCGCGCGCAAGCAGAGAGGATGGCAATCAATGCACCAATCCAAGGTACGCAAGCCGATTTGATTAAAATTGCCATGAAGAAAATTGATGATTACATCAAACAAGAAAAACACGAGAACGATATATATCTGGTGCTTCAAGTGCACGACGAACTAGTTTATGAGATGAAAAATTCTTTGGTAGATGAATTCGTCGGGCATCTCAAACACCTGATGGAAACAATCTTGCCCGCAGAGAAAACTTCAGGTGTGCCTATTGTGGTCGAGACTGAAATAGGAGAAAATTGGGGGGAAATGACACGTATATGACAGAAGAGTTTTACCACAAAAATATCTTCGGAAATATCGTAGATGTTGATTTGAATTTGGTCGAAGATGAAGAAAGGCTAGTATCTTTTGATAAAAAGGATAGAGAGTTTAATATCTTTACTTTTACCGATGCCGTAGGGTCGAGACAAAAGAAACAATCCTGGGTTCTTTATCGGAAGGCTCTCTCGACCGGTATTTCTGCCGAAGAGATTTTCTATAAATTGGTGTGGCAAATTAAGTCCTTGCTTATTGCATCAAAAACAAAAAATGCTGGAGAAGCGGATATGAAAACTTTTCCGTACAATAGGGCGAGAAGTTTCTTGAAGAATTTTAAGATTAATGAACTCGAAGCTCTCTCGGAAAGTTTGGTGGTCGGCTACAATTCGGTTCGTCGTGGAAAAGAAGAAATGGAAACGTTCGTGGAAAAAATACTCCTAAATCTTTAGAGAAGACGCCTTGATCAGATTCTGAAAAAGTGAGGCAACAGTCATCGGTCCGACGCCGCCCGGTACTGGGGTGATGGCCTTTACAATTTTTCTAACCGAATCATAGTTCACATCGCCAACCATTTTTTTATTTTTAGTAATGTTAATACCGATATCAACAACAATTTGGTGCCTGGACACATGTTTTCGGGTAATTAATCCGGGTTGTCCCACGGCAGTAACTAAAATATCGGCCCGCTTAGTTTCCTTTTCCAGTCCCTTTGTATCCTTGTGGCACATTGTGACTGTGGCTCCCTTATTTAATAAAGCAAGCATGGTTGGTCTGCCCACCAACGATGATTGACCCACTATTGCCACCTTGATTCCCGTCAGTTTAATTTTGTATTCTTCGAGCAAATCAATAATTCCTTTTGCCGTGGCGGGAATAAACGCCTCATTATTGTCAAATAAATGTTTGGTGTTGATCGCGGTCAATCCGTCCACATCCTTTTTAGAATCTATGGATTCTAGCACCTTCTCAATATTAAGATGTCTGGGCGTCGGTAATTGCACCATAATACCGTGGATAGAAGCGTCGCTATTGCATTTTAGAATATAAGAAATTATTCGCGATTCTCTTACCGTGTTTGGGTATTTTTTGTGTATGGCTATGGCGCCGATCTTTTCGGCAAAAGCTTTCTTGTTTTTGATATAAGTATTTGACTCTGCCAGATCGCCAATCTGAATAATCACCAGTTTTGGTGTAACATCAAGCTTCCTGATTCTTTTCGCAAGTTTGGAAGCTATGTAGATACTTAATTTTTTACCGTCTAAAATTTTTGCCATTCTGTGCGCCCAGCAGGAATCGAACCTGCGACCTTGTCCTTAAAAGGGACCTGCTCTACCAACTGAGCTATGGGCGCAATTTAATCTAAAAATATATAATAATTATAGCGGAATGTCTATGGCGTAGGCGCCAGCGCCGGTGAGCAAGAGAGAAAGCGAAATGATAAAGATGAGAAGATAAAAAACCACGTCACGTTTCAGAATCTCCCGTGCCCGCCATTCAATGTAAAGCTCAATACCGGAAAGGATTACCAAAATTAAGGCCGCTATTTGTGTCCAAAGACCAATTAGCAGCAGAACTCCACTTGCTATCTGAAGTAGGGCATAAATAGGTAGAAATAAATCAGCCGGACGCAAACCCAGAGTTTCTAAGGAGACAAGCCATGCTTCCTTCTCACTTCTAAATTTCAAAAATCCAAGATCAATGAAAATGAGGCCCAGAAGTACGCGTAAAACAAGAGGTCCAACGGACGAGTACATTAAGAGTTCAGGAAACGGATTAAGCATAAATTTATTTATGGTGAGCTTGTCGAATCTATGATAACACAAACAAGGCAACGCCGGTTGCGACGGAGACATTCAATGATTCTTTCTGCCCGAGCATGGGTATTTCTGCAACCACATCCGCCATCCCAAGGGTTTTTTTCGAAACTCCGGTAACTTCGTTACCGGCGATAATTGCGAATTTATTTGATTTTGTGAGACTTTTTAAGTCGACCGAATGCGGAGTTTGTTCAAGAGCGATAACTAGAAATCCTTCCTTTTTTAAATTATCAATAATCGATCCGATCTCTTGTCGATGCTCCCAATCGATTGTGTTTTCCGCACCCAGTGACACTTTGGCGAAAGCCTGACGCTTTCTGCCAAAACGATCTATCGGCGCGGGTGTTGTGCCGATTAAAATAATTTTTGACACACCGAATCCATCGGCGGTACGGAAAATCGAAGCAGTATTCTCGATACTTCTCAAATTTTCAAGAATAATGACACTAGTTCGTTTCATTTATCTGCCTGCCGGCGAGGCGGGTATAATATTTGATGAATAGAGCAGAAGTGAGCGCTACGCATTCCGATAACGGTACGCTCAATAATTCCCTCACAACCCTTCTTGCTACATTGGTGACCAGTTTTCTTGTAGGCTCGATGGTATTTCTGGAATTGCCCCCTTTCTCCTTTGATATTACGGTAATCAGACATGGAATCTCCGCCGAAATCCAGACCCCTTCTCAATGTTTCTTTGGTCGCCATAAACATGGTTCTTAAATTTCTCTCTGGGATTTTATCCGGATGTGAAAAGGGATGGACTCCGGCGCGCCACAAGATCTCATCAGCATAGATGTTGCCAATACCGGAAATTAAACTCTGATCCATTAAAACCTGTTTGATCTTTCCTTTCGGCTTCTTTCGTATTTGAAAATTAAAATCTGGAAATTGAAAATTCTTGTTCAACGGTTCCGGTCCCAAATGCTTGAGATGCAAAGATTCCTCAATCCCTACTGTTTTTAAAAGTGTCACTTTTGCAAACTTACGCATGTCAGACAGAACCAGATGCTTTCCATTATTGAGCGTAAAATCAAGCCGGACAAACGGTGTGTTCGGGCGGTCGTACACAAAATGCCCGGTCATCTTCATGTGGACTAGGATGGTTTGATCGTTTGATAGGTGAATTAAAATATTTTTTGCTCGTCTTTCGGCCCCCAATATCGTTTGGTCAGTGACCATTCTTTTAAATTTTTTGAAAAATCTTGGATTTTTTATTTCTAATTTGTTTCGATAATGTTTACTGTCGTAAGTGGTCGAGACCGTGACGATTTTCTTACCTTTAACGGTTTTGTTTAGGCCATTGACGGTGGTTTGAACTTCAGGTAGTTCAGGCATGTTTGGACAAGAGTTTCAGCGCTGCTTTGACGCGCTCACCCGCTCCCTCGACCCCTTTTGGCACTTGTTTAAGAACACCGCGCGCGTCACGCTCGTTGTAGCCGAGAGAGACAAGTGCTTCGAGAGCATCGCCTTCGGAACGCAAATCTCCACCTCTGTCTTCTTTGGTAATTTTGAGTTTGTTTTTAAGCTCAAGTACGATTTTCTCGGCGTTTTTCTTTCCGATACCGGAAACTCTCGTGAGATACGTTGTATCTTCACTTGCAATCGCTTGGCGAAGCATCGGAGGGGTAACTACGTTCAATATACCGAGAGCGCTTTTGGGCCCGATACCCGAGATAGTTATCAAGAGATTAAATGTGTCCAAAGTTTCCTTATCTAAGAAACCAAAAAGCTCGAGAGCCGTTTCTCTTACAACGAGATGTGTCCAGAGAAAAATGGGGGAGTCCGGTGCAATTTCAAGCGCTGTTTCAGTGGTTACCCAAACCTTATATCCGACTCCAGAGACATCCACTATTATGGTATTAAGATCTTTGTGTCGGACTATTCCGGAAAGACAGGCAATCATGATGTTGTCATTATAATGCAAAGTTTGCTAAGATGCTCCCATGTCAATTACCCGAGGGGCCAAAAAGGCGCATAGAAGCTCTCTTCGCAAAAAAGAGTTCAATTTGCGTCGCAAGAATACAGTTTCCCGAACCATCAAATCTTTCAAGAAATTGATCATTTCCGGCAACAAGAAGAGTGCTGTCGCCATGATGCGCGAAGTTCAAAGCGCTCTTGATAAAGCGGTTAAAGGCAAGACCTTGAAGAAAAATACCGCCGCCCGCAAGAAATCTCGTCTTTCAAAGTTAATAAGGAGGTTTTCCTAGTTTTGAAAAAGTCTAGAGCCCTTGATTTTTAGATTGGCGAGCGCGCCGGACTAGTTCATCTCGCAACTGTTCGGCGATTTCCCGAGATAATGCAGGCAATCTACCTTCCGCGCCAACACCCGATACGCCATACCTTCCAACCGTCGCACTCATTCCAGCTGTTTGGATGTTCAGATCAGAGAGTCCAAGTAGGCGAGCCAAGATGCCGCGGTAGATGTCTACGTTCTGAATCCGGTCGTAAGGAATTGTTACATACTTTTTGTATATAACCCCGAGCTCCTTGCGAAAACCGGCATCAGTAAGTTCGTAGCGGTAGAAGCGATAAGTCAGTTTGGCCCAGATGAAACAAATAATGAGAAAGACCGGAATGATAATCCAAAGCCAATTCAGAAAGGTGAATGAAAACTCATAGCCGCGATCAAGATTTGCGCTAAGTTCACCCAAGAATGTCGAACTCCAAATACTCAAAATTATTAATAGAACGAACCAGCGCAGAACGAAACTAATGAAGAATAGCCAGACTGCTTTCGGATCAAGTTGTTTCATAATTTGTAAGTTAGATTTAAATGAAAAAATTTACTAACGATTCACTATTATTATAGCACATATGACATTACAATTTTTTGGTGCTCCCAGTAGGAATCGAACCTACATTTTAACTTCCGCAAAGTCATGTCCTATCCATTGAACGATGGGAGCAATTTATTCAACCACTTTAATATAACCGTCAACGACCATTTTTTCAATGTAATCCTTTCTCCTCATCCTTTTTAATCTGTTTTCTATTCTTCTGGCAATCAGAAGTGATGATACCTCTTGTTTTAATACCAACTTCGGTCGGCTTTGAACGATGGGAGCAATGACTAACAACTAGAAACTAACACCTATTATTTCCTAAGTAAAGCAAGTTTATTTTTCAGAATCCCAAGTATTCGAGAACCCTTTCAATAAAAGGAAGATTGTGAAATTCTTCTGTTAAAAATTTGGAAAGGTTTTCGTGCAGTTGGTTCACGTCGACCTCATCGTTAAGCGGCACGATGATAAGAGGCATCAACAATTTCTCCGAACGCATGATAATCTTTTTATGCGGATGATCAGTGTCTATCCAGAAGGATTGAAGAACATGGTAAGGATAACGTACCCGGCCTCGAGTGACACCTTTCTCATCCACAATGATATGAAGCACGCTGGGTGGACGACTGGCGAAAAGAGATAGGGTAAAGGCGCTGACGAGTACCAAGATACCGAAAATCATATTACCGAAAACAACTGAAGCGATGGCGATAGCGACGGAGAGAATACCCACCGCCCAAAACCAGTCGGTATTTCTTTCTTTGTGCTCATACTCATGAGCGTCCCATTCAATTTTAAATGGTGCTTGTGGCATAAGTACGAAAATTATACCATAATCTTTACGTGGATATTACATTCTACATTCTGGGAAGCGTTATCGTGGTAAGTTTGGTGTCGTTGGTCAGTGTTTTGTCTTTATCGCTTGGACAAGCGAGTCTCGCGCGAACCCTTGCGTTTCTGGTCCCGCTTGCAGTCGGGGCGCTTCTCGGCGATGCCTTTTTCCATCTTATTCCAGAATCATTTGATGGTGCCGGTAATCCAACCACTGCTTCTCTCGGTATAATTTTGGGTATCGTTTCTTTCTTCTTTTTGGAAAAGTTTCTGAGATGGCACCATCATTCTGCGGAAGGTTCGTCCGCCGAGATAGAAAATGTTAATAAGAAACATTTAGGTGGTTTGGTGCTCGTTTCCGACAGTTTACATAATTTTATCGATGGAGTAATTATCGGAGTAAGTTATCTTGTAAGCATTGAGGTTGGTATCGCGACAACTATCGCTATCGTGATGCATGAAATTCCGCAAGAGATGGGTGATTTTGGGGTACTTATTTATGCCGGCTACAGTAAGGTCTTGGCCATTCTCTATAATTTTCTTTCCGCTCTGACCGCAATAGTGGGCGCGTTACTTGTTATTTTCCTCGGATCACTCTCGGAGCAATGGATTCACGGAGTAACTTCGTTTGCCGCCGGAGTATTTATTTATATCGCCAGTTCCGATCTTGTGCCAGAGCTTCATAAAAATGTGGCGGGCAAAAACCTTTTGCCGGAAATCATGGGTATCGGTATCGGGCTTGTCGCTATGTATCTCATGCTTTTGCTCGGATAGGGTAGTAAAGTTTGAACTTTCCGTTATAATCAGCGCATGGGGGTGCAACTGCTTACAGCCGGCACAATTTTTTCCAGTCTCTCTTTGTTTAACATAGAAGTCAGGGATTATCTGGATATTATTGTCGTGGCATTTTTGGTTTATGCCATCATTTTACTTTTCAAGAAGACACGCTCGCTCTTTCTTTTCAACGGGGTGGCGGTCTTGGTACTCATTTACATCTTTGCTAGATATTTTGGTCTTTATTTGACGAGTTACCTCTTCAGTTTTTTCTTTGGATTTTTTATGATTATTTTTATCGTAGTTTTTCAAAGAGAACTGCGCAGACTCTTTGAGTGGCTTTCATCATGGAAAAAATTTCCTTATTCCAAACGTGAACTCATTCCGGATTTTGTTTCTGTTCAAGTTATTGAGGCGGTCATAGCCTTGGCACAAGCCAAAATTGGCACGCTGATAGTTTTTCCTGGCGAAGACAATCTGGACATGATAGCGGCCGGAGGTATTTCTTTGGGAGGTAGAGTATCCGCGGAACTTTTACAAAGTATTTTTGACCCGTCTTCTCCCGGGCATGATGGCGCTGCCATCATTCAGAGAGACAGAGTTAGGTCGTTTGGAGTTCATTTGCCTTTAGCCCGAAAGGGGATAAAGAAATTCGGAACTAGGCATCGCGCGGCGCTTGGGTTGGCTGAACGCTCG
>ERZ1292632.166-Hain-H43-01um-R2-166-length-67821-cov-11_pt1 | contig 67821 bp, 136 predicted proteins | sample MGYA00564407_ERZ1292632 | MGnify/ENA primary metagenome ERZ1292632 (study PRJEB36523, sample SAMEA6512637) | groundwater metagenome | collected 2019-01-08 | study: AquaDiva: Metagenomics assemblies of 32 groundwater samples | reverse complement strand
CTGCTTGAAGAACTTGAGTTAGAACTACTACTTGAAGAACTTGAGTTAGAACTACTACTTGAAGAACTTGAATTAGAGCTACTACTTGAAGAACTTGAATTAGAGCTACTACTTGAAGAACTTGAGTTAGAGCTACTTGAACTACTATTAGAGCTACTAGAGCTGCTATTTGAACTTGATGAACTACTATTACTTGAAGAACTACTATTACTTGAAGAACTACTATTACTTGAAGAAGATGAGCTATTACTACTTGAACTACTACTACTTGAAGAAGAACTATTAGAAGAACTTGAGCTACTAGAATAAGGAACTTCAAATTCTAATATTTGCACTCCAATGTCACAAACTCCAGTATTTGATTCTCGAATAGCTCTAACAGTTGAACTATCTAATAATAAAACTCTACAACAATATAAATTAGTACTACTCGTATTAACAACACTAATAGAACCAGAGAAAGAAGTTGGAACAAAAACAGTTCCAAGCGGAATAGATCTTGTTAAATCAACTGTAGAAATAGTTGCACTATTAAACGTTCCGCCGAGGCCAGAAGGAATTTGAATTGTTGCGTGCTGAACTGAAACAAAATCAGGAGGGAATTCAATCAACTCCCATGAAATATCTAAGCTAACACCTATAGTAGTATTTCTAGAAAAAACAATGTTGCCACTAGAGTCTAATGTAGCTTCTAAAGCAATTTTATTTGAATCTTCCGCAGAAGAAGCCCCATTTGTACGGTATGTTACATGTAATATTGTTCTTGTTATATCTACCGTATTATAATCATAGCCATTTGATAATGTTAGAGTAGTTAAAGACCCAGCTGCAAAATTAACAACTCCTCTCTGAACATCTATTTCTGTATCTCCCCAGTCTACAACCTGAACTCTAACATTTTGTGGACCCGTAGGAGCAGTTTCAGTTGTCCACTCCCATGAAGTAGAACTAATTAATTCAATTTTATCAATTTCAGCATTACCAATATCACTATCGCCTGGATCAACTTGATTACAACTATGTCCACTATAAACCAGCATAGTTGTGTTCACGTTTACATTATTAATGGTTTTTGAAGTTTGGTTAGAAGTGACAGCCAATGTAGTATGCTGAACATTAATTGCACTATCAAATGTAAATTCAACTAAATAATATTGGTAATTGATAGACCGATTACCAGCGGTAGTAGATTCATCCCCATAAATACGAATAGTTTGACCATCTATCAATTCAGCAGATTTAAATGTGTCTTGATGGTCAACGGAAACATTAGTAGAAAAACTAATGTAAAAAAATGCCTTATTAATATCTTCAATATATGAAGCACCATCATATAAAATATTAATATCAGTAAAACTTGCATCAATCGTTGTAGTGCCAGAAGCAGAAACAACCTGTTTTATCGTATTAAACCCAGAACGTCCTAATAATGGAGTCCCTATTTCTTCTGCTAAATCAAATTTTAAAACACCTAATTCATTTCCATATTCATCATAACTCATTGGCTCATATTCATCATCAGAAGCTCTTTTATAAATTTGAACATTTAATTCTGGAATTGGTAAAGTAGTGTCAATATCAACGATGCCGAAATGTAAATAATTATCTCCTAGTGGGTCTGAAGCACCTATATGACTATCAAAGAGCAAACCAGGAGTAACAGTTCCTAGCGTTTCGTGATTTTCAGCGGAAATAGCTCCAACATTTATATCATATAAATCATATCCAACACCATATTCACTAGAAACTATTCTTTCCGCAAATGCTCGGTGTTGATCTCCACTTAATATAATAATGTTGTCATATTCTTTGAATATATCAATCAAATAATCTCGTTGATATTTATACTGGGCACCAGGAGAATCTTGTGAAGAATATTCCGCAAATGGAGCAGGGGCTAAAATAATCCTGAAAGCTCCTGTTGAATTGTCTAGCCAATCATAAAGAGCCTGTTCTTGATCAGTATTTATGAACCGTTTATAAGGATCATTAGAAGAAGACCCAGCAGCATCATCTCTGTCTGTGCTAATATCTAGAAAGAAAAAATCTACATTGCCATATGAAAATGAATAATATAACCCATCATCAGTTGTAGATAATTTTCTAGGAGCATGTTGCATTAAGTGATAATTAACAGCATTCAATGATTGTAAATATTTAGCTGGATCAGCTGCTTTTAAAACGTTATCAAAATCATTGACCCATTCGTGATCGTTAACCATCGCGTATTGAGGAACTTCATGAATTACTTGAGCATATAAAAATTCTCCTAGTGATTGATTGTACATTCTCCAAAAATATAAATCCGTTCTATCGTTTAACCAAGGAGCATTTAATCCAACATCATTATAAATTGTATCACCTTGATTAATAAAGAAGTCTATATTATGATTACGAAGTTGTACAAACCCATCTCTAGGCAAAATAGTACCAGATGCTCTCCCGTCATGGCGAGAACACGAAGAATAAGCAAAACGAAATCTAGCTTTACCATCTGGAGCTGTTTTAAATGTAGATGTAGAATTTATAACAACTTCATTGTCAATTAATAAACGATAATTGTAAATAGTGTTTGTTAATAAATTGGTTAATTCATGGAGAACTACATACCCAGTTGATATAGACGAAATATGAGAAATAGAATTAGCTTCATCAGAATCTAAATCTCCAGTTGTATACTCAATTGTGTGAGTTGCAATGCGAGAGACAGAAGAAACAATTTTAATAGAATTATGAGTTACATGACCAAGACATAAATAATACGGAGCATATCCAGGAGCAGGCCAGTTTTGAACAGGGAAACTTCCTGATCCGTCAATATAAGGCACAAATCCTTGAATCATTTCAGCAAAACGATCATCTCCTTCAAACCGATCTAGCCATAAGAAAAATGTTAAATTATCTGAGTGAATCGCTCTAGGGTCTGCCCCACTTGATAAATTGCTGATTTGAGTAGTTGTTAAAATATCATCCCAAAAAGAAATATAATGAAGAGAACCCTTCCAAAAATTAGAAATAGATTCACCAGATGTTCCAACAACTAAACTACCATTAACATCAGGAGTTGTTAACGCAGTAGTGCCGTTAACAGTATTAACCTGTTGTGCTCCGTCAAGATATAATTTTAATCCGCTAGAAGAACTGATAACTGCAATGTGATACCACGTATCAAATGTAACAGTACTAGTATAAACATCTCTACTAGAACCGCCGTTCTGTATAACAAATCTTAATCTATCAGTGTCTGATCCAACGTTTTTATCAAAAAAGAAATAAAATCCATTATTTGATGAATCTATTTTTGTGAAAACATAAGAATCTTGAGTAGGAAGACTTGTTAGTTTAACCCAAGTAGAAAAGGAAAACGTAACGCCATTCCCAAATATACTTTGTGGAATATCACCATAATCTAAATAGTGAGAACTAGAAGTTAATTTATATGACATGAATTACCAGAAATTTTTCCATTTTATCGTATTTAACCTTTCGTTTTTAACCCATATTCTTCCTTCCCAAATAAAAAACGGCAGTTTTTAATCTGCCGTTTCTAAAAACTATTCAATTTTTGCAAAAAAGAAAATTCTATTTAATTATTCGCGAATAATAAAAATCCTATTTCTACTGTTCCAACTAGAGAATTTTCAATTTTTACAAAAGTTAATTCATCTCCTGATTTTCCAAAAATAGGAATTTTCAAATCATTAAATTCCCATTCTGCAAAATTTTGAACTAATTTACTTATCAATAAAACAATCTTTAACTCTATTTTTATTTTAATCTCAACTTTATCTCTTAAAATACTCCAATCCCCTTCTTCGTTTACTTCTCCAATTAATGAACTTATTGTTAAAACAGGAACATCTACTGTTGTAGTTAAATTTACTATAACTGGATTTGAAAATAAATCATTGTATATTATCGCTGTTGTTTTATGTTCAGGAATATTATATTTAAAACTACTAGAACGATTAAATCTTTCAATACACTGATTAAATGGACCAATATTCAAAGGTAAAAGATTCATCGCGTTTTCAACTTCTCTTTCAATTCCTTAATCATTTTCCAACACCTTATATGCACCAACGTAGAAACAGAAACCCACATAGCCAAAATCACCAACACCCACCACAAAATAACAAAATTCACTTCCATATTCAAAAACTACTCCAAATCTGCTGATTCGTCACTTCATGATGAAACATTATTTCACTAAACTTAACTGATTTACCTAATTTCCTTGGACACCTGTCAGCACTCTCCCTCTTCCAAAAAATATATTTATCCAACACTGATTTCCCAATCATCTCTTGAACCAATTTGTTATCAAAAAATTTTATAGCAGAATATATGTTATCAGGCAACTTCTCAGGAGTCGAATTCTTATTAAACCCAATGTCACTCAAACCCGCAGATAAAATCATTAAAATCGCTAAATAAGGATTTGAATCAGGAGCAACTGTCCTAATCTCAATTCTCGATGATCGCTCATTCCCAATCGGAATCCGTATCATGCTCCCCCTATCCACAGCACTAGCCTTAATCTCATTCGGAGCTTCATAATGCGGATCTAATCTTCTATATGCATTAACACTAGAATTTAATACCAAACATATCTCTTTTGCATGACCTAACACATTGTTTATAAATGTATTCGCAAAAACAGATAAGTTGTTCACATCAGAACCATAAAACAAATTCTTCTTATTTTTGCTAATAGAAATGTTAATGTGCATTCCACTCCCATTAACACAAACTATCGGTTTCGGCAAAAAACACGCTGTCAAACCCATATTATTCGCAACTTGTCTACAAATCATCTTGTACAATTGAATTTGATCCGCAGCAATCAAAGCGTCCGTATATCCCCAATTAATCTCAAATTGACTCGGAGCTACCTCTGGATGATCCTTCTCGTTCTCAAATCCTGCATTTCTCTGTCTATTCGCCACTTCATCTATAAACTGCCTCAATTCACTATTCGGCAAAGTATTAAAATAACCACCTGTTGTCAAATATTCAAAATCTCTGCCAAAATGATACGTTCTCTCTACATCCACACCTTTAAATAAAAATCCCTCTATTTCTGCCGCGACACCTACCGTATATCCATTAATTCTATATAAATCATCCAAATACGTAGATAAAACAGCCCGAATATCTGATGAATATTGAGTCCCATCCCGATCCTTAATATTGCCAAAAATGAAAATTTTCTCATTCCCAATTTCAGGCAAAATATATGTAGCACTCCAATCTAAAACAATCTTTAAATCAGATTCTTTTTGCTCCGTAAATCCACGAATAGAAGAACCATCAAATGTTAAATTGTCCGCAGATTTTAACAAAAAATCCTTATCATAATCAAGCGTATGAAATTTGCCTTCAATATCAGAAAAACATACTGTAACAGCCCTATATGAACCAGAATTCAATAAATCACGAATATAAAACTCTATTTCTTCATCACAAATCTCATTTATTCTTATTTGTTGACGCGCATTTTTAATAGATAAATGCCATTTTTTTGAACCTACTGACACGTCATCAAATACTTTTAAACCACATAAATCTAATCCCATTTCGCCTCCTACTTTAAGTCAACACAACAGGTACTTCATTACTCCCATTCCTCCACTCTAACGCACTCCTAACACTATCACACAACGGATGAACACCCTCTAAATGCCATAATTCTGGTACACTTGCATTTCTCATCTTCAAATAAGGTCTGTCTCTCTTATCTCCAAAATCCACTAATATCAACTCATATTCCCCAACCTTATCTACACTTCTTCCTAATTTATAACACACCCTATCTATTCCTACTTTTCTTACAAATTCCGCTCTTATTTGAACATTCTCTATCTCCACTATCCTTCTTGGGTCTATTTCTTCTGCTCTTGTTAACACTAACCAGTCTGGTACTCTTACTCCATTTAAACAATATACCTCTACTCTTCCACCCCTATATCTTATGGCTGATTCTTTCTCATTATGTAACACCCCATCTCTTAAACTTATTCTCTCTGGTCTATGTTGAAAAATCACTACTCTCTCTCTCAAAATCACACGGTTCTGTAGATAATCCTATTTTTATCCATTTATCACGAATAATAGGAAGTAGTGATTCTTGCTCCAATGTGAGTTTTTCTAACATCCAATGCTCTCTATTTCATAATCAACACTTGGCCAATGACATACAATAGAACATTTTCTATCGCTCCCTCTTAGTTTAATGAACACGTACTCTTATATTTATCAAGACCTAAAAGTGTTTTTTCCTGAATGCTTCTTTTACTGATTGTATCAGTTTTTCATCTATTCTTGGTATAGCCTTATAACCCAATATTCTCTATTATTTCATTTGTTGATGGCCAATAAATATATACCAGTTTCCCAACACTTTCCGCTAAATCCATTGTATGTTTCGTGCCTTTACTCTTGCCATCCCAAAATGCTATAATCTCATCAGATGCCTCTACAATTTTTTTATTTCTATTATATCCCGCACTTCTACCTTCCATGTCCCAATTCGCGGTAAACTCTATATATTTAATTCTATGCTCTTTAGCATAATCTATAGCCAATAAATCAGCACCTCTACATCCACCACTTATAATTAAAGAAATATTATCACTGTGAAAAGATAAACATTTCTTCAAAAAATCATAATTATTGAAGGTTCTAGATCCAACTACCCCTAATTTCATTCAACCTACCAATCTTTAAACCGATCCACAGATGATGCGTTTTTTGGAGTGCTATCAACCATAATTCCTGTATTTTTACACATACCTTCTTCAATATGAATTGTTCCACTAGATTCTAAATAAATACCTTCATGCAACCATAAACACACTTTACAAATCGGACAAGTTATATCAGGAGAAACATTATCAGGATCATTAAATAAACTCAATCTAATCCTTCCAAATTCTTTTTGTTTCTTTTCGCGAAAAATAATTCTTCTTCTTCATACAACAATAACATTTCTTCCCGCGTCAAAATTAATTCTGCCTTCCATTCCATAATAACTTTTCTCAAATAAAATCAATTAAAATATTTCTGGACGATTCTCATCTTCTCGAATATCTTTAACCAATTCAATCAAATCTCGAACTCTAACCGTACTATCCAAATTATACAATTCAGCCTCATCACAACACTCAACACAAAAATTCGCTAATAATTCGTCCTCTATACCATTTAATAATCCAATCTCTTTTATCTCTTGTCTCGTTACTGGAGTTGTAACACACTTCCCATCATCTAATTCAGCAATAGATTTCTCTAAATCTTGCATAACTTTTTCTTTATATTCTTTACGAGCTATTCTAATTTCTTCCGGCAATTCAGAAAGAATTATCATCTCCCCGTCACAACATTTACACTTCTCTTTTGGAATACATGATAATTCAAGATGATTATAAAATCCACCAGGAACAGTACCCCTGCCCTCACAAACCGGACATTTCTCCCAAACACTCATATCAAAAAATTATCCTTTTTGCAAAAATATATTATTCCTGTTGACTTCTTTGCATACTCATAATTATGTCCATATCATTCTCTTCTGGATACGGAGAGTATAACATCCCAGAACGAACTCCAACTTCCTCTATTTGTCCTTCCATATAGTCCGATAACCATTGAACCACATCTTTATGATTATACGATTTAGGCTTATCTCTCCCAATATAATTCCACATATCAGGCGCTATTTTTCTCTCTATTTCTTCAACCCAATTCAAATTCCCTATTTGATGCTCCATCATCAAAAAACCCATTATATCATTTCTAATCTTATTTCTAGTCTCTTGATCTATATCAAATCCATGCAAATCACCATTAACAATTCTATCCACAACAGAATCTATCATATATTGACATTGAACCATCTCATTCTCTATATCCCTATTACTCCTCTTAGGCTTATTTCTCTCCCTCTGACGCTTCTCTTCTGCCCTAATCTCTCTATCCGCTTGAACAGACAAAACATTCTGTTTAATCAACTCTTTACGAGTATTTGACTCAATAACTCTTTTATGTCTTTCCGCTTTTTGATCCGCCTCTAATACTTCAATTTTCTTCGCTCTCTGAACAGAACTTAAACAATCCCATAAAATAATTTCAGGCAATTTCCCATTCATATCTCCATGTAATACATACGTCTTATTACTCGAATCTGAAAGATTCGGAAATAAATAAGAATGAGCATTTTTAATCAAATAAACCTTATTCTGATGGGTTGCATCAACGAATTCTTTAATTGGAATCCAACCAAAAGGTATATCAAAACCCCTAATATCAGGCAGAGGAACTTCTATAACACCTACATCCTTAATATCATAATGAGGCATGTTAGAAATTGTTATTTCATCTAATCCCCTCAAATCATTTTCCCTTGATCTAACAGAACTAGCAAAATTCAAAACCCATAAAATCAAAAACAAAAAACTTCTCAAATTCACCATTTTCTCAAAACTCCTTTTTCATTTTTGGCAAAAATTAATCTTGAACTGCACGAGATTCTTCTAATACATGATCATATTCTCTTACTTTACGAACTCTATACTTACCAACAGGTATATTAATAGGTTTATGCTCTTGATGTCTCAAAATAGCCTCTTCCGGACACTCTAATACCATAACTCCAGCATCAGAAGTATTCCATAATGAAACTCCTTCTCCAAATATCTTATGATAATGACCCGTAACCTCTCCGTGCGCAAGAATATGATCTCTAACTTCTGTAGTCCGAACTAACTCTTCTCCATCAAATGTCTCAACCAATACATCCCCTTGCTGAAATAACATACTTTTTTCTCCTTAGCAAAAACAACTTTCACGTCAACACAACAGGAACTTCACTACTTCCATTTCTCCACTTCAATGCACTGCTAACACTCAAACACTCTGGATGAACTCCCTCTAAATGCCATAATTCCTCTACACTTGGATTCTTCATCTTCAAATAAGGTCTATCTCTCTTATCTCCAAAATCAACCATTATTAACTCATAATTCCCTAATTTATCTACACTTCTTCCTAATTTATAACACACCCTGTCTATCCCTACTTTTCTTATAAATTCAGCTCTCACTTGAACATTCTCTATCTCCACTACCCTTCTTGGATCTATGTCTTCTGCTCTTGTTAACACCAACCACTCTGGTACTTTTACCCCATTTAAATAATAAACTTCAACTCTTCCACCCCTATATTTTATTGCACTGACTTTCTCATTATGTAAAACTCCACCACTTAAACTTATTCTCTCTGGTCTATGTTGAAATATTACTACTTTCTCATATAAACTAAACCACCCACAATTCTTACTTAACTCCATTAATCCACGTAATTCTTCCCCACTTATAACACCTATCTCTTTAAAATAATCATAAAAACTTAACCACCTTACTTGATCCCTTACTTGATCCCTTACTTGATTCCATACTTGATAACTTACTTGATTAATTACTTGATTAATTACTTGATAACTTAGTCCTAATTCTACTCTCTTTTCTTCTGCACTTATTGGATCATCACATAAATTCACTTGGCTCTTTTAACCCAACACTTCTATATGCTAAACACACTGCTTCTTTGCTTTTCTCAAAATCACACGGTTCTGTAGATGATACTATTTTAATCCACTTATCACGAATAACAGGAATAAGAGATTCTTGTTCTAATGTTAATTTCTCTAACATATTTCTACTTTCGCAATAAATATAGCCCAATCAGGACTTGAACCTGAAATAAAAGGTTACCATTACACCATTGGGCTAAATCTTTCGTATTGTAATTAAACATCTAACGATAACACCATTGAGTTGAGTTTATGCGTCCTCATACGTTTCTTCTAAAATATCCGGCTTAATTGCATAAATTTCTCCACGAACTCCACGAATAACCCAATCCCCAATAGTAGCTTTCAAATTGCCTTCTAATGTCGGAATTATCAAAAATTCATTTTCTGTACTCAACTTTTTATTACACAAATTTCAATATCTTCAATATTATTTCCAGTGTAATGAACAGCCTCAACAACAATCGGCTTTTTCTTGATTTTTCTTATTTCCATTATAAAATCAACTTATCAAGATAAATTTGACAACTTAGTAGCCGCTTTAGAAGAATATGTAGAATTCGATGCATAGAACTGTCTACTCCATGCCCAATCATCCATCACAAAATTAGCAAATTGATCCTGAGTAATCTCTAACTCCTCACTAACACTCATTTCCAACATTCTAATCACTCTATCGTAATCCCGCGTATGATCCTCCGGTTGAACTAAACGAAATGTTAAACTAATCCGCTTATTCCGCTTAGCGTCCTCTACTCTCTCATTTAATGCCTTAATCGCTTCTTTGCTATATCCGTCCAAAGCCTCTAAAAAGGTAGAACGATGCTCATCACGATTCAATTTCAACGCTTTAAGCAAATCTTGCTTTTTAACCAAAATAAGCTCTAATCCTTCTCTAGACATCCTTTTTTCTCCTTTTTTGCAAAAATCAAATTGCTTGTTCAATTCTAACATCTCATTCCTTAATAATAACACCCCTTTTCAGGGGTGCTATTTTACTACCTACAATCTACCATATTTCTCTTTTTTGTCAAGGAGATTTTTTTTGAATCTTGTATTCCTACAAAAAATTTAAATAACTCATTTGAAAGATTTTTTAAATGGGGCAGAACCAAAGACGGGTTAAGAGGTGGATTCCCCTAGATTTAAATCTAATAAAGTTAGCAGATAGTTCTTGGGGTGAATTAAACAAGACTGAAAGTGCTGGTGGGAAAGTTTTATGAAGCAATCCTCCATCCTAAATAAGTTTTAAACACACAATCTTCTATTTTAGCATTTTGACACATTCTATTCCCACTATCAACAGAATGTAAGCTTATTCTTCCTTTGCTAGTGCCACCTACATAAACACGTGTCCCATATTTCTTATGCTTTACTAAACTCCCCCTTTTAAACCCTAAACTTCTAGTACCACCGTATGGTCTTCTTCCCCATTTTTTAGAAAACTGTAAATCATGTAATTGTCTTCTATGAAGTCTTAAAGGAATAAGTTTTAACAATTTTTTGTTATCAGGAACAACGTGCCCTCCAGTACACCAATTCGCTAAAATCCAACTATCTACGTTATGACACTCAAATTTGTCTGCTAATTTAGAAGAACTTTTATTTAATCCTAATTCATCTCTTAACCCTTTTGTCTCCCATCCTTCTTTAGTAAAAAGTGTATATTTTTCACGAACTTTATTATAAAACCAGTTTTTACCTACTTCCAAAGGTGAAAAACTTTTATTCCACTTCTTGCCACCTTTTCTAGTTTTAGCACAAATATCTTCCACAACTACATGAGTTATAGGAAACATCTTACTTAACCAATTAAGAACATTTAATTTCCACTGCCAACGTGCTTTAACTGAAGGAGGAAGTTTAGATTTTATTCTATTGTTAAACCTCGCTTCTCTATAACGTGTTTTTCTAAATCTGCGTCCTCTACGTATTATTCTACGTGTTTCTACAGCGTCTTTAACCCAATTCACTGTTTCTGTTAATACGTTCAGATACGTATGAGAAGAAGATTTGACAGTAAATGCTTCTCTCTTAATTCCTGGATCAATTCCTACACAAATATCTTGCTTTTCTCTACCGCTTGGTTCTATGTTTAGTCTAACACAGAAAACTCCTTTCTTCCAAAATGGTGTAGCTTTTTTAGAACGAATCCACTTCTTTGCTCTACTTGAAGTAGTAGGCATAAGAGGTTGATTATTCTGATCTACTACAGGTACTAAATCCACACAAACTCCTTTTTATAACAGTTTTGGTGCGATAAGCTCTGACTGAAAACAGATATATACTACCCTTCGACAATGTTAAAAAAGCTTAGTTTTCTCCAATGAGAAAACATACTATTAAGCGATTCTAGTGTATTTCAAAAGAGACTAGGGTGGCATCTCTTGGTACTTCTAGCTTCTTTAACGTAGAATATAAGAAATTCTCAGAATCTCCTTTCTCCTTAGTCTAGTCATGACTTACGATGTGTGTCGCCACACACAAACCCTCGAACTTAATCTTCGGGATCATGACTTTTGTCAAGAAAAATATCTTATCCTTAAAAATATAAATTTAATGCGAAATCGGTTTCAACGTAAATACGTTGTCAGGTAATTCTTCTGTTACAGGTTCACCTACTGACATTAAACTTACAGAAACTTTACAAGAATCTCGTAAACCTAAAGAAATGCCCTTACTAATCGCTAATACAGTATGAACACTGTCCTTCTTCAACGCATCCGAATAATGTTTCTGAGCATAATTAAACGTCTCTGTCAGAACCATATCACCTAAAAATGAAACCCATGTTTTAATCGTTGCATCCGTAATCTTATTCGTATATGTTCTTAAAACACTACGTAAATTATCCAATGTGGCATTTGGATCATCATAGTTCTCTAATCCCGTTGCAATCGGATCTATTGCTTCACAAATCTTGTCCTTATGAGGCTGAATCGAAGGCATTTGAAAAGCAAATGTTGCTACGTATTTCGTTCTATTCCTAAATGTATTCGTCATCGTAATATAATCGTGAACTACTGTTCCTCCTGTGGATGATGGAAGAGTTGCACATCCACTACTTCCTAATGCCATAATAAATAGCCCTAGAATTATTCCAATCTTTTTCTGCTTGTTCATAATGCGTTTCTCCCTTTAGTAAAACTTTTTTAATACCAACTTCTCTCAAATTATACAATCTTTCTCTCAAAAATACAAAAATTATCCCTTAAAATAATAATTTATATCTTTTTGGCAAAAATGTTCATTATATATTTTTAAAAAATCATAAGGTATCCTTTTTTACCCAAAATCACCCCCCGTCATTTTATAGGAAAATGTGGTTGATAGCCAAGAAAATTAATAAAAAGACTCGGAAAACTAGTCGTAATTCAAATGGGGAATACCCCCCCGACGTGCCAAAAGAGGACCCAAAACTCAATGACGGGGCATGACCTATGTCTTTTTGAAAAAAGAACTGAAATAAGTTCACAAAAATCTATTACAGTTCGATTGGAACATACACTTGATATGTTACACAAACACTTGATATGTATCGTTCTACACAGGCTCTCTTTCTAGTTCTAATATACCACAAGAAACCTAGAAAGTCAAAGGCCCTTTCCCCGTCTCAGGAGCCACAAGCACTAATACGTTGCTTTTCGGTTTGGTCGACCGACCCTTCGTCCCAGGCGAATTGCCGCCCATCCTTCCGGGTCTTTAACTGCCTTATATACTGTCGTGACACTGCAACCGTATTTGTTCGCAATGTCTTGCAAATGAACTCCACTGCCGATACTGGTCATTCTCACACTTATTTCAGTTCTTTTATTGATTAGACGCCTTACGGGGCGTCCACTTTCACTTTACATTATGCGAATTCGACTTCGCATTCTTTCAGTTGTGCTTCAGTTGGCTCCATCTCGGTCCAATCTTCGTCGTCAATTTCCACTTCAACCTCTACCGGATCGAGGTCCAGTACAGGTGTATCAAACACGCTCTTGCCGAGAATTGCGTCTGCTTCACGCATTCTCAGTTCCATTTCCGCTTCACGTTGCGGAGTCCAACACGGACCCGAATCGATGAATGATCGTGCATACCGATCATCATCCGGGTCAACTTCGCGGACACCACCCATCACATTGTACTTGCCTGTCTTGGCGACCTTAACTGACATATTCTCGTTCCTTCCGTAGTCGGTACTCCCTATTGAGTACACCAAAAGTATACCTCAAACTGAGTGAATGTCAAGAAAAAAGAACTATTTTTTTTGTTTCTTCGGACGATGAGGTTCACAAAGAAACCTCTTTGTTCCAAGTTTTGAGTATGCCTCCGCAACAGGCGGATTCTTCGTTCGCAATTCTGATGCGCGACGAAGTAGATACTTTCGATACTCCTCAAGCGTAATTTCGTCAGCTTTTTCAAGAGCATTCCGAAGTTGTTCCGTTTGCAGATGTTCCGCTTGCCATACTGCAAGATTGACTGCCTGTTGAGCGATTCCGATCGGAATGTCCGATACGCTTTTCAATTCGGCCAAATCGCTCCGATCGATGTCTGGTATGGTAATACAAATGCCATTCGGTTCGTTTGCTCGCCGATTCATACTGTAGAACGGTCCGTCGAATTCACTCCCGACCGCGACTACGTACAATCCGAGTCGTTCAAACTCGACATCTTCCCAAACTGTTAGAGAAATATGCTTTGTCATGGCTCTCTAGTTCCTTTCTATTACAAGTATACCATACAGAACTAGAATTGTCAAATCTCTTTTTTGTGATTTTCACTCACTTATTTCAGTTCTTACGAGTGGAAAAAGAACAGCCTCCCTTTCGGGAAACTGTTCTTTTTTTTTTATAAGTTACCAAAACGAGCCTAACGAATATTTACTTGGGCGGTTCTCTTGGCATTCTACGGTTCTCCTTAAATGCCTTCAGCCACCATGACCACTTCGGATTTTAACTGCGAAATCAACTCATTCTTTTCTCCTTTTGTCCGAACTAAGTATACTCCAGATTTTCCGAAAGTCAAGGAATTTCGCCAAGAACTTTCAGGATTTTCACCGCTTGCTCTTCCGTTAAACTGTTCAATACCAGTTTAACAGTTGTTGCCGAACAACTTGTCACATCTCCGTAAAAAGAATCTTGACTAGGGGAACCGACGTTGAATCTGAGTTCTCGTCCGTTTCCCCCAGATGTTTTCGTTTTAGCGAGTTTTGCCAGACGTTCGATCATGCCGGATTTTTTGGCTTCATACTCCGCAGAGTCTTTTGCTCGTTGTGCAGCAATCTTGTAACATTCCAAGTATTCCGGCAATAACCGACCTACAATGCCGTTGGCGATTTTGTCCGGCGACTTGTCTTTTGATACAGTGATGCTGCAATTCGCTTTGTCATTATACGGACGGAATTCTTGAAGTCGTCCGAAATGACCACGGATCAAAATTCGTCCCTTTTGGTTGTAGGGGCACTCGAAATGGAGAATTGGACCATCCCAGTTTGCTCCTATCCGAGAATCACCAGAAACGTGATGAATTTCGGAGAACCAAACTGGCTGACCATCTGCATCCCTCTTATCTACAAAGTTCCAATTTTGTCCAGTTTGTTCTTTAAGGTACGGTGCGACGGCTTTCGTTATTGCAGAGATTGTGGCATACTCTTCCATTGTGGTAGGCATTTCTGATTCCTTTCTAGTTCTAGTATACTACAAAAAATCAGAAAGTCAAATTCTATTTTTCGCGAAAATGAATAATAAAAGTAAAAGAACCCTCAGTAGTCGTCACTACTAAGGGTTCTTTTCTTCGCTAGGATACTAGCTGCCTTGTCTGATTATAGTATACAACATTCTAACCGAATGTCAAATCTCTTTTTTTGTACTTATTTCAGTTCTTGAAATAAAAACCGAAACGGAACAAGGTTGAAGTTCCCTTGTCCGTTTCAGGAGCCACTACACCACAACAGGAACTTTTGTTTCGGCTCTACAAAGTTCAGTGACAATGTCGAATAGACTCATTTTGAGTTTTCCGGTATCTGTCGGAATATCAAAATGGTTCCAGACATCTTGCATTGTCAATCCGAAACAGCCTAGAACCAAATTTGCAGCATCGGTTGACGTTGTTTGAATCCAGTGTCGACTTGTCTCTTGAATTGCAACTCCGAGACTGACAAGCCCGGACGGATAGAACCCGTAAGTTTGCATATCAACGATAGCTTCTCTTCCCCAACAGTGTCCACCGCAATAGTCTTCGGATCGGAGTTCCAGTGTACACGTTGCCATTGCAGCGTCAATCACGAAATCAGGGAAAATGTTCTTGAAAGCGGTGCGATTTTGGGTTGCCCATTCCCACATCTTTCGTGGACGCCAAAACCTACGTTTTGGTTCAGTTTCAATCGTTTCGATTGTCTTGGTGGCTACTGACATATTCTCGTTCCTTTTTTTGGTACTCCCTATTGAGTACATTAAGAGTATACCACAAACTGAGTGAATGTCAAGAAAGAAAATCAACAAAATCCCATTCCGGTCGGATTTTGACAGTTTTCGTTCTTGTTTGGGTCTTCATCGCAAGTATCAGCAAATTGCTTTGGCTTAGTTGAGAACGTTTCCACATACATGAAAACGTCGATATTCGCTGGAGCAATCGCTGAACTGTTAAGGTTCAACGATTGAATTGCAGGTTGAATTTCTTCAACACTGTTACATTGGCGCACGACTTGGTTGTTAAACATGACAAGAATGAATTTTGGTTGTGTTTGCATTTTTTTGGCTCCTCAAAGTAGTCGCCTATTCGACTACTGTCAGAACTATACCACAAACTGAGTGAATGTCAAGAAGGAAAACGAAAAAATGAGTCCCAGATAGTAGGACAGATAAACGGCGGACAGCGAACTCCCACTTCTTTTTGTTCCAGACGTTTAGCGATAGCTTCTGCTATCTCATCGCATTCGTTTGGGTGCCCATCAAGATATGGATGTGTCGAATGGTTCAAACGAAAACAGACATTGTCTGCAATCGTATACGTCTCGTTCTCAAAAACCAACTTTCCGGTTCGATCGTCCAAAACCGAGAAAGTCCCGTTTCGGTTGTCTTGAAGTTTGAATCGTTCCATTGTTTTGACTCCTTATTTAGAGTATACCATACAGAACTAGAATTGTCAAATCTCTTTTTTGCAAAAAATAGATTTCTATTACTTATTTCAGTTCTTGAGTTGCCTATTTCAGTTCTTTGAAAAATAAAAAAGAAAAGACTTGACATTTTATTGCCAAGTCTCTTCCATTATGTTAGGTTTTTGTTTTCTAGTTGGTAGAGACTCCCGCAGCAACCGCCAACGTTCCCGCCGTTTCCAATTCGTCCGCATCCAACAATCCGTTCAGAACCAACGATCGACGTTTGGCTTGCGAACCCTCATCGAAAACATTCGACCACATACGCTGATCGTCCGCATTCTTCCCCTCTGTCTTACGTCCGGCATTTTCATACTGATCATATTGAGCAACCGCATTAAACAACCCATAAGCGGTTCGCTTCCCATCAACCCGCATTCCCGGCCCGTCTGCACCAATTTGCGCCCCTTGCCACAAATCCATGATTCGATTGACGCGATTGTTGCGTCGCGTATTCTTTTCCTTTTCGTTGGCAACCGGAAAAACGGACTTCAAAAACGCATCGACAAAACGATCCGTCAATCCACGTCGTGCCAAGCATTCCATAGCTTTATGATGGGCATCAAACGCTTCTCGGGTCTTTTGAACCGCTGTTACTGCCTCTGCAATACGGTCGCGAACGCTGAAAGTATGTCGCAAAGAAACGTGATTTTCAGATTGATTGTTCAACGCTGCCGAAAGCGTATTCCAACAAACAACCCGCGTACTGGTGGCTTGAACCGTGATCGGTGTACTGCCATCATGGGAGCTTGTCAAGAGAATGTAACGACGCAATTCATCACCCTCGACAGAGTAATCGCCCGGCATACGTGCCAAAGCCCAACAAGTCCGACCGTTGAACAAAGTTCCCGCAGATTCCCATCTTGCACCCGTTTCATCGAGAATTTGATCGCCGATATCTGCAAGTTCTTCGTACTGCAAAACTTCATATCCATCAGAAACGCCTTGCGGGGAAAGCAATGCCGTTGAATCATCAACGCGAAGATTCGAGTTAAAATTGAACTTAACAGGCATTTCGCGGAGTGCCATAGAACCATCAAAAGTTCCGTTCCAGCGTAGAACTTTGCCGGTTGCCTTATCATAGAGAACAAGTCCGCGACCTTGTTCAACGTCGACATGGTTCAGTGCAGCTTGAATCATTTCCTCAGTTGTCATAAGTTTGTCGAAAGTTTGACCGAGTCCGTGCCACGCTGGATTGATTGAATACGCTGCTCGGTCGTTTTCTTCGATATGGTGAGCCATTTTCTCTTTTCTCCTTAGCAGAACCTTTTGTCATCGGAACCTTACCGATTGACTATAGGGAGTATACTTCATTCTAAGAAAATGTCAAGAAGAAAATAGATTTATTAAACCGTTTTGCAAAGAACTGAAATAGTTTGGGGTGTTGAAAATGAAAGAACCTTTCAAGGTTTCCCAAGAAAGGTTCTTTCAGGCCGTCAGCCCTAGCAAACAGACAAAAGACAGGAGGTAATCGATAACCTCCATATTCAATATACTACATTTTCAGAAAATGTCAAATCCTTTTTCGTGAATTTTTGCGAAAAAAGAAATTTCATTTTTTGCAAAAATGAAAGAACCCTCAAAAGTATATCTTATGAGGGTCTTTCTGGACTTCTGTAGCGAGTAAGGGTAACAGCGTATACATATCAGACAGAAAACAAAAATATCATTCCTATCTGACTGCTCTTTCAGTATATCACATTCCTATAAGAAGTCAACCCCTTTTAAGAATTTTTTGAGATTTTTTCGCAAAATCTCAGACACTTATTTCAGTTTTTTCCAGAAATCTTATTTTTCGCGAAAAAGAAAATTATTTATCTTCTCGCCTCAGTTATTCTTCCTTTACTTTGTACAATAAAACTACATTCCTTGAAAAATTGTTCCTTATACATTTCCATCCAAAAATCAAGAATATCATTTTTCTTGACCGGATCAAGCAATGCAAGTTCATTCAAAATGTAATCAATTCCATCTGAAGCCAATGGATTCTCTAACCAACACCCATATTTCTTTCCGTTAATCTCCAATACATTCAAACAATTTTCACCAGAACCACAATGTTGTGGTGAATCTGCTTCACTTGGAGAATACGGACCTTTTGGGTAATCATCAGAATCATACGTTGTTTCATCTTGTGGATTTTCTGGACGTTTAGCGAAGTTTGGATGATAAAAATCCAAAGTAATGTCTTGCCCAATACGTCTTCCACAATCCTCACAGTAACAATCAGCTTGGTAAATGTAAATCTTCATGTTTGAACTCTACCACAAAATCAGAGAATGTCAAGAATAAATCCTTTTTCGCAAAAAAGAAAATCAAATTTTATTCACAACTTCCCATTCTTCAAGAATCCATTCAATAGGAATTCGACAAGAATCAAAAGAGTTACTAGATGAAGGAACAAAAAAGAATCCAGATCGTTCAAATGTTGTTTTAGAATACCTATATCCCCTTAACCCACCTCTTTCGCTTAAAGGTCTTGCAAGTAATGAATAATCAGGAGCAGCAGTTAATGCCTTAAGAGCTTCACAACAAGTCATTTCGTTTATTCCTTTCGATATTTTCGCAAAAAATGGGATTAAACTACATATCCCATGTTTCGACGGAGATTGAGAATTTGAACCTGCATTGCTCGCCAAAACTGTTGATTTGCAATATCTCGCTTGTTTCTCTCTGCTTGGTTTTCTAGTTCTTGAAGAGCAACACCCCATTCCTCAATATTGGATAATTCACAAATTTGATCTCGAATTTCATTTTCACGAAGATTCATTCTTAGGCTCCTTTCTCCGCTAATACTACCACAAAAATCAAGAATGTCAAGTTCTATTTTTCGCGTACTTTACCAAGTTTCTTCAAAAAGGGAAATCTTATTTCTGGTGTTGTCGCATAAGAAATGAGCTTTTTGCGTAAATCAAATCCAAAGAACCAAAATGGTTTATTACCATTTTGTATTCTTTTTGGGGAAGAAATTGCAATGCAGTGCCATTACTCAATTTTTCAATTACTGCAAGTAGTTCTGGATTCATCTTGTTTCTCTTGTCAGTCCACAAAAATCAGAAAATGTCAAGTTCTTTCAAAAATGGGCTTGGTGAGGTTCGAACTCACGACTCTCATCTTAAAAGGATGATACTCTACCTACTGAGTTACAAGCCCAATTATACATTTTCGCGAAAAAATGATTATTGATGAGCTATCTCATTCCAGTAATTGCTTCCTCTCTAGTCAATCCAGTGCCTTCAGAACATAACCCACCTCCTTTTTGCTTAATGATATATAACAAAATCAGAGAATGTCAAGAACAATCAATTTTTGCAAAAAAGAAAAATTAACAAAAATGTATATACATAGGAATTCTCTTTTTGCAAAAATATTGATTTCTAATTCAATTAGCCCAGGTTGGGTTCGAACCAACGACCTCCAACTTATAAGGATGATGCTCTACCAACTGAGCTACTGGGCTTTCTTCACAAAACAAGTATACACCCATTTTCTAAAAATGTCAAGTACAAATTTTCTCACCAACCCTCTTTATAGGTGCAGATTATTCTTCCGTTTTAAAGAACAACTTGTTCACAAATAACTGCTGCTTCATTTTTCGGAAATTGATTCAAATAATCATCAACCGAAATATCATTTGAACAAAATTGTTCCACAATCTCCCCATCAGAAGTCAATTCAAAAAGTGGACAATCCAACGGTTCCCCATTACGAGTCATATCAAGACATAAATTCCCATCACAACCAATTGCTGTAACTCGCAAAGTTACTTCACCTTGAAGCGATTCAACTTTTTTCAACAAATCATAAATTCGTTTCATTTTACGCCTTTTTCTACCATCTTGCAATGATTTTTCTCTTAAAAGTGCAAGATGTTTTCTACAACAACTAGATTTCTTTGTCTTACCATTCTTAAAAGTTAAAACTACCGCAGATTCACAACAACGAGAACATTCACCAGCTCTCTTTTTCAGCTTTTGTCGGTTTCTCTCCCATTCTGAGTTCCCCATTCTGAGTTCTCTCTTATAATGATCTAAGTTTACCATTTTTTTGAGAAATGTCAAGTCTTTTTCTTACGAAATCGAAGTCAGTGCTCGTTCTCCCATTTTGTAATTCTTATCTCCATTCAAAATTCGTGTTGCTAAATCAGACAAACTACTTGGAGATAATCCGAAAATACTCAATTGAAAATTACTTTCAAGAGGAAGTGCAACAACTTTCCCATTCAACTTCTCTGCAACCTCTTTTGCTGACTTTTCTAGTACAAATCCAATTTCACCCCAATTCGGAAATTGAACCACATACATAATTTCTGACTTCTTCTTAATCCTAGAACGAGCCATTCATGGTTCCTTTTTTTCTAATAAATTCTTTTTTTCTTCGCAAAAATGAATTCAATTACTGTTTTCGAGTCGATTTTGATCTTCAGCAAATGCTTTTGAAAGCAATTCACCATCTTTATCAGGCTGAACCATATCAAAAGGATGATAAAGGGTCTTAAAACTAGGATGGTCAATCTGAACCCCGTTTTCATCCTCAAATTCAACTTGGTCAACTGCAACAAATTCTTGACTCACCAATTCTCGTGTTTGTACGTCAAAAATCTGCTTCACATAACCCTCAGAAATCTTCACAATCTGCTTGCTCATTTCAAGTTCCTTTCCAAACACAAGTATACTACAAAAATCAGAAATGTCAAGACGTAAATGTGTGAATTTTTCTCGTTTTATGAAATGATCTGAGGATCATTTCATAAAACGAACAAGAAACTCCTTTATTTAATTTTACACTTATTTCAGTTTTTTGCGAAATTAGAACTATTTTCTGATTTAGTTCTAATTTTTGTTGACAAGACGGAAAGAACGAGCGGAAAGTGGGCACCGACTCAAGAATTGAAATAAATGCTGAATATTATCTTAGATTATCCAGTTCAGTTTTCTTTCAGTTTAATATGAGCGTGCTAATATTAAACTGAATCTATTTGTCAATAATCATTCCTAATTCAGTTCAATCCCACAACAATTCTTATTTTTCATTATCAAAACTTGTTCAATTTTTGTTTCTGGAGAATTTCTAATAGTTTTGTCTCATTTCTGAACGACCCTTTCTAGAGTTAGCCATTCAGTTCTACTTTAATCCATACTTCACCATTTCTCACCATTTTCAACCACTACATAGTTAGACACAGAACTTTTATGTAGTTTTTAGGTTGAAAATGCACATTATGTATTGTACGGCTTCATCTGTTTTGTTACAGTTAAAATACATTCTATTTTGATATGCTTTATCGGTAAAATCTTGTACAGTAGGTGGATTAAGGAAGAAGATTTCTTTTGAATACCAATGATCTACAAAAATTTCATCACTATTTCTATGTTCTCCAAAGGTTATAATTAAGGTTTTTGTTCCGGTTATGATATTTCCGGTTGTGAGATACAGACAAATTCCACGTTCTCTGCCATTGTACCAAGCAGAAGAATGCAGATTTGAATCATCAAAAGAATATTCATCCATCAGTATTTCTAGAATTCTAGTTGCTACAGGATGAATTTGTAATTTGAGTATATCCATTCTCACTTTTATGTATCCTATTTTTCGTTTTAATAGCGATAAAAACGATTTTCCTTGTTTTCTTGTGTCATTAAGTCGTTTAGATAGACTTTAATCAAATAATAATTATTTTCCAGTTTTTAGGTAGTTCAGATAATCTTCAATGACATGAATCCAGTTTATATTTATATTTGTTTTGGTTGTTAGTGGTGTATGATTTTGAATAAGTTCTTGAAGTTTGGTTATAGAAGATTGGTTCCAGTTTTTCAATTTAGCAAAAATGGAGATAGGGAATGTAGGGAGTCCATTATTATCGAAAGTTACATTTTTGGACATTTCGATAATAGTGAGAATATGGTCTGCGACATTTACAACAAGTCCTACTGTTGTTTCGGTTTTTGGTTGATAATCGTTCATATTAGGAGTATACCTCCGAATTCTTGAAAGTCAAGTTCTTTTTGGCTTTAAAGTCAAGTTCTTTTTGGTTTTCGTGAATTTCTTTTTTGCAAAAATATGGATTTAGGTCTGTTTCCAACGATTTAGGAGTTTTTTTGCTTCATCATAAGAGATTGCTTGTTCTGCCTTATCTGGATCGGTGGGGTGTTCAGCTACCCAATAATCGTTTGCAATTGCTCCGAACATAACATGAGTGATTCCAGGTTCGTAGGATTTAGAGAGTTCCCTTCCTACATGGCGGTATCCGTTAGAAATGAATTTTTTGATTATTTCTGGTGTGAATTCAGTATTTTTTTCATCTTCGGAGAAATTTAGGTTGAATTGTGTGGTAAGAGAGATTGAGATTGTAATTTGATTTTTACAATGTTCGCAATTGAAAGTTTTCGATATTCCATGAATGACTGGGTTATTGAAGTTAATAATGGAATTATCATATTCTAGTTCTGTTTTGCAATGTGGGCATTGAATAATCATTTTTGTTCCTTCCGTTAATGTACCACAAAAACGTGAGATTGTCAAGAGGGTTTGATTCTTTTTTTGCGTTTTTAATCAATTACCAAAATAGCTCTTAGAAACGTCAAAACAGCATCTTCGGAAACTCCGTTCATGTGAAGATTGAGAGATTTTCCATCTTTTTGAACAGAGATAGTTCCCCATCCATTATCTGTAAAAATATTGAAAAATTCATTATCTTGATGAGCCTTTATTACGGTTGGACGACAACGTTTTTCTATACGTTCAAGAATATTATTTGGTGTTTCCACACTTGGAGTCTACCATAAAAAGAGAAAATGTCAAGTTCATTTTTTGCAAAAAATGATTTTGTTCTTAATAAAAGATATGTTTTTTTCGGATTGTCAAGAGGATTTTTCTTTTTGTTTCATTTTTGTATATACAGAGAAAAGTTCCAGTTAATGAAAAACAGCCTTTTTGATAGTAAATACCCCTGATTGGATTCGGACCAATGACCCTCGGTTTAGAAATTAACCAAGCATCAATTTTTTCTTTGCAGCCACAAATTCTTCGTCTGATAAATCCCCTTGATTTCTAAGTTGTACTAACTTTTGCAAATCATCTGAAATATTCATTTTCGATTGTGGTTTACGACCCTCTTTCATTTTAGACTCAATAAAATCTTTAGCTTGAATAGCTGCTGCATTTTTATCTTTAGCAAAAGTAAAAAGATTTTCACCAATAGTTTTATCATCATTTCCTGCAACACTGAATTGTAAATTTCCAATAATAAATGATCCAGCTTCTCTAAATTCAATTGCGTTTATAGAAGCAAAAGGAATAGTTTTGGTTCCTTTAAGAGAAAACGCTTTCATTAGCCCTTTAGGGCTAATAGAAACTTTGTCATCGAAAACTTCGAGTATGTAATCTGCCGAAACAATTCTATGAATTACATTCATGTTTTTCTCCAATTACCACAGTCAATAATCGTATCCCAGTATACCACACTTTTCACAAATGTCAATCAAATCAATTCGTAATTTTTCGCCCATTTTCTCACTGCATTGTCTGAAACTCCATATTCTTTACCTATTGCGAGCCAAGACATAGATTCTATTTTTTGAGCTAGAATTTCTTTTTCTGGCCGTTTTACTTTTCTATTCGCGAAATTTACACATTTAACAGAACAATATTTCGTGCCATAGAGAATTTCGCCACAAATACATAAACCAGTATTTTCTATTCTTTTTAAATCTTGGTTCAGTGAGTTATTATCACTGCCAAAATAAACAATATTGGTTTTATCTAAATGTGGGTGGTGTAATTCACAATGGCAGTTAGCACAAATCAGTGAACATTTTTTCAATTCTTTGACAATTGATTCCCATTTTTGTTCCTTTAATTTAGGCCATCCAAATTCTTTTTCAGTCGGGTTTATATGGTGGAAATTCAATGAAGCTAAATTTTTATCATATCCACATATAGAACATTTCCCACCAAGAAGTTCTACTGCTTTTATTTTTCTATCGATCCATCTTGTTTTTTGTAACTTATAAAAGCAATCTTTGCACCAACTACTTAATCTGTTTTCAGTTTTTTTAAGGTGGAAGCAATCTAACCCCTTTTGTACTCCGCATTTAGAACAAGTTTTCGAGTCCATAAATTTCTCCTTTTACAGAGAAATTCAAAACTCGAACTAGGAAATCCTTTTTTATTTTTCCATAGTTTAAATAATTTTAATACCCCTAGAAGGACTTGAACCTTCAACCTATTCGTTAGAAACAAATTGCTCTGCCATTGAGCTATAGGGGTTTATTCACCATAAGCACTTAGTTTTTTGCTCTATCCACTGAGCTACAGGGGTTTATATTTTAATCTTGACTTTTTTCTTCCTGATCGTTTCCAAAATATTCTTCTAAATCATCCTCTTCTAACAACAATAATTCGTCCTGAATAATTAAATTTTCAGTTCCTTCATGGAAGTTATTTTCTGCACTTTCTTCTCGTGCGAATTTAGCCAAGTATGAACTAAATTCATCCTGTAGTTTCTTTTTGTCGACAAATTGACAAAAAAGTTTTATAAAAGAATCATCACCCCATCCTTGATCTTGTTCGAATAGCTGCAAAATTTCACGTGTAGTTACCATATTTTAACTCACATCAAAATATTTCATTGCGGTTTGCAAAACAGTGTCATAATCACCACTCGTTGCTTCTTTTCTGAATTGGTCAATTTGTTCTTTGGTCCATCCTGCTCGTCTTGCTGCTCTTGTGCATAATCCGAGAATGACAAAGGCATTGCCGTTGTTACCAAAAAGTTCTACTTCGGGTTTTTCTGTTGGCATTTCCATAATTGTAATATACTCCAGAATATGGGAAAGCCAAGAGAATTTTTGAACATTATTTCATATCAACGCGATCAACACATTGAATTATCATACGCATAAAATCGACAGTAGAAATTTCTGGAAGCATTGTGGCTCCACGCATAGGGTATTTATGCCACCAAATTTTGAAATTTGTTGGCTTAAAATGGAAATTCGCTCTATACAAAGAACAGTTATCATCATGTTTTTCGTCGGTTTCGGATTCTTTGTTTGGATTCGAGCAATCACATTCTACATCATCTCCTGAAGGATAAATAGAGAATATATCATTTTCAAATCCAATTTCTCCGTTTTTGCCGAAACCATGATAATCGAGATTCAGATGGTCAAAAAGAGGAGCAATAATAGCTCCCCAATCACGTTCAACCTTTACAGAAGTGCAAATTGCGGCAGTTACCGGGTTAATATCAATCATTTTGAATTTCTTTCCTGCACCAAATATACCATATTCTAATGGAATGTCAAGGTGAAAAAATTACCAAGTCCAAATCAAAAACAAAATTTGAGCAAATATTGCCCAAACAATTAAATGAGACAGATAATTAAAGAAAATATTCACGATTGCGTAAAAACCCGGTTCGCCATCGGGATTTTTTTCTTGTTTTGTGACGAGTTTAATCCAATGATTTACTTGATCTGTTAGAACGTAGAAAATCATTCCAATTACCATAGCTTGTTGTAGAGTCATTTTTTGATTCTTCTCCCTATTTCGTTAAATGAACAATGAACAAATTTAATTCCGTTATCAGCACGATCGACACCTACGAAGCGAATTCCAGAGAATCCATCACTCTCGATTAAAGGCGAGCTATAAACAGACAAATCTCCGAATCCATCTTCGATTAGTTTATCTATTTTTTTCTTAAATTCATTTAATGTCATTAGGTTTTATTCTTTACTGTAAGAGTTCCTTCTAAAGCAGAGATTTCTGCATGGTCAAAGAAAAATTCTGTATGTCCATTTTCTAAATGGACAGCATTAGTAAGAGAATTTTCAACAGTTTTCATCCAAACACTACCAGCGAATTCGAACAAACTTCCCGGTTGAAGTTCCCTAAAATTAGTTTTAGTTTGCAAACAAATTTTCATTTTTTCCTTCTAAACAGATTTTTCAATTTAATCTTTCGATTGCTCGTTTGTGTAGTTCTATGATTGCTCCGAGTAAAATAAAAGATTCTTCCGTTTCTTTGCTACCAAAAACAGCGTCATAAACTAGATATTCTGACTTTTTTACAAGAATGTCATCAAGATTACCAAATTCATCGATTTTCTGTTGAATAGCTTCTCGGATATTATTAGGAGTAAATGAGAGCATAGACACATGATGTCCTTTAACCAATAGGAAAAATAACTACCTGTTTTACAGGAAATTCAGTCGATAGGTGTAAACTGCTAATGCTCATACTTTCTCCATCAGAAGAATGATAGATAAAAACATCCAATTCAGAATCGAATGCTTCCAGTTCTTTAATAAAATCTTTTACTCTTTGGATCATCGTGTTCTTCCTTTGAACAGAGTATATCACATTTTGTTAGAAAGTCAATTCTTTTTTGCAAAATATTGAAAATGTTCTAAAATGGTTCGTATTCGATTCCATCTGACTTCCATTGAATTACGTCAAAAACAGGAATTAGTCTTGGTACTGCCTGTAAATCTCCAGTTTGAATTCGTCTATGAATTTCGCCAGTAGGAGTAAATTCTGGCAAAGTTTCACCCATTTTCAATGCTTGAATCAATCCTTTGTTGCGTTTAATTTGTTCTGCATCTTCCTTTGATTTTGCATTGAACAGGAATCCGCCTGTAGGGGTGAAATTTTTGGTTTTGGGTGGGATTTTGGGTATGAATTGCATTGTGACCATATCCCCTTGTTCGGCATCTTGTTGTTTATAGGTTTGAGTGTTAGTTTGGCAATGATTGCAGAATTGTTGTCCCTTATGGGAAGCGGTTTTGGAGTTACAAATTATACAACGTTTTGTTATTTTATTAGTTCTACGTGGCCAAGTAGCAGATTGAATATGATTGCTGGTGAGCATACCAATAATCATTTCGTTTCGTGGGATTCTTGTTGGATATGGCATTTTTGGGTATTCTTTCATAGGATACCACATTTTTTGAGAATGTCAAGAGAGATTTTTTGCTAATCTATTAACCACGTTTCTAAATCTTGTTGGAAAAATGACAAAATTTTATCTGATCCGTATTGTTCCCATTCATCGCGAGTGTAGTGGTGGTTCCATTTTCCCGAATAGTGGTTACAATTGATACCTTTATTTTTAGCTAGAGCTAGAGCCAGAGCAGGAGCATCGAATCTTCCAAAAATCGAGACAAGAGAAATTTCATTTTCTCCAAAGCTAATTCTTAGAATTCCGGCAATTGTTGGAAGTAAAAGATATTTAGATTCATCTTGAATTGCTCCAATTTGAGTAAGCCATTCTTTCACTTTTGTTTGGAATTTCGCAATTTGTTTGCGTTGTTTTTTGGTAAAATGTCTGGATAGTCTCATAGGAATATTGTATCACAATTTTTGAGGATGTCAAGTTCTAAAGTTAGTTACTTGACAGAAATATCGGCAGTATAATAAGTCCGAATTTTTGAGTTTGAATTTTAATAATCATTGTTGGTTCTGGCTTTTTCTCTTTTCGATTTCTTGTTTAATTCTTGCTGTTGCTTTATTCATCGCTTCCAACATAGCAGTATGAGCAGCTACAAGTTCTTGAAGGGATTTTGCATTTGCTGCATGAATTTCGCGTGAAGAATCAAAGCTATCAATCATTTCCTGTAAATCATCAATAGAAATTTCTTGATTTCTTTCTTGTTCGTTTTCTGGATGAAAGAATTCAATCATAAACCTATTGAGTTCAGAAAATTGGAGTTGTAGTTTTATGAAGTTCTATTCCTAATTTCCCGTCTAAATTCGTGCAAAACTGTACTGGAATTTCCATTTAAAAAAACCTTTTTTGCAAAAATAAATTAAACGAACATTTGACGATAGAATGCTGAAGGGAGATTCTTATCAATCCATTGAAGAGCATATCTCTTAATTGCAAACCATGTTACAGATAGAAATTCTTTTGGGTATCCACTAATATCATCGTTCCAACGATCTTTAAGTTCTGGCATATCGGTCTTAGCCAGTTTAATAACTTCCACTGCTTGACCATGCCACATGCCATTTTCAACCAGCTTGTTGTTGTAATATGCTTCGAGAGTCATTCTGTTAAATCATTCCTAAAATATCACCAAGTCTAATCTTACTTAATTGTCCACATTCTGAACAGATTTCTTGTAATTTTCCCCAAGCAATTTCTGCAAGTATATCAACGATAAAGACAGCAATTGGGACAAACTAAATGTTTCTCTCCAATTGCTATCCAGAATCCTTCGTGTTCATCATTTAGAATAACATCCCCTCTGTGCCCGTGTTTCATAATCGGCATTGTTCTCATTTTATTTTACCTCTCAAGTTACCAACTGAAAAATAGACCAAATAGAAACTGCAAAAGCAAACCACCCAAAAGCATTAACAACGGAGAACAGATAGCCAATGCAATACACTCACCGTCGCTCATTCCACCCGAACCACGGCACGGACAATGTTCTCCCCATTCGCCTGCTGATTCCGGTGAACGATCCCAGTCGGAATTGGATGAAGGATTTTGGAGCGTATTTTTCATGGTGTTTTGAGTATACAACCTTTTCAAGAAATGTCAAGAGGATACTTGCAACATTCTTCGGCAAATCGTGTAGCGACACTTCGATATAAAAATAGAAAATAATAGGAATAAGCAGAAAACATAATAATGTATAATATACAAGCATGAATTATAAAAACAAAATGAAAGAAAAGGTTTTTCTGAAACATGGAAGTTTTGTTATAAAGATTGTAATTCATATGTAGAGTGGTTCAAAAATCTGCAGGTAGAAACATTATTTCTTGTAAAAACTGTGTTTCCGTGGATTTTTCCTAGATTCACCAGCAAGAATAGGATGAGAATTGCTTTAAAGTGATTTTTGAATGTTTTAAGATTAACTAACAACAAGAGTGTTGTTACCTTAACTTAAACAGGAGAGGAGCTTGCAGTCCCTCTTTCCAGAAACCAAGGATAAATTTCTATATTTACTCCAACTGTTAAGATTACCATATTTCCATATTGAGAATCAAGCTGTATATTCAGTATAGTTTTGTTGTATTTCACATAAATACTAATAATAGTTCCAGTAGGATAAAATCCTAAAGTATCTATTGTTTGAACTTTTTGTCCGTATTTAAATTTCATTCTTCAGGAACTTTTACATTTTCAATTTTAATAGAAATTACTCTTGCTTCTTCTTGATCTCCGTCAATTACTTTATCTATTTCTTTATTCACAGTTTTTACAAAAGTTCTCATTGCGTCTGGTAGAAAGTCACACGTTTCAATTACTTCCGTAGTATGAAGTGTTTTCATTTCATAAACAAATTCATTTGTCGCTATGACAGTAAATTTAGCATCTCGTCTATTTAGAACATCAATATACATCGAATATTCTCTTCTAATCTGCAAATTCAAACTTCGGAATTTCCGGTGGCTTTTGACAAATTTTCTGCAAATACCCCATTCCGAGCATTTGTTTCTCGGCAATATCACTCTTCAGTAGTTCAAATGCTTCTCTAACTTTATCTACTTCAACTATTTCTACTCCATCACGATCTAAGGAACATTCAAAAGGGGCTTTCATACCAGGAAGCCACCGAACATCTTCTTGGTCATATTCGCTATTGATATCACTCCATCGACGATAAGGGATTTTTTCTTTTCGACAAAAAGATTCCAATTCTTGGAAGTGTCCTAGTTCTTTATCATCGTGTCGAAAACAAAGATAGCCATTACTATTTACGAATTTTCTAAGACTCAAAACATCTACGATAATAGGAACGCCGTAATCTAATTGAACTTCTTCGGAATTCAATGTTTCGATTAAAGCATCTTGAAGATGTTTAGAATTATATGTTTTTGAACGAGACGATCGAGAAAACTTACCACCAAGTTCAATTAGACAAGTAATTCCATTGTAACAGGCCATTTAGCACCTCTCTTGTATTCGTTTGTAGTCCGCATGAATTGTACCATCTTTTTTCGGAATGTCAAGAAAAAAGCAAAGACGGGACACTCCTTTTTTGGAATGCCCCGTCTGGTATTATTTGTTCGGATTTTATTACAAGTCACATAATTCCACGATCCTTTTCTACTCTAGTTATCGTCGTTCATTTTTTAATGTTATCACTTTTTACGATAAATCGTGTAGACTCAACCACAAACTCCGATAAACTTATGACGCCACATAAAACCAATTTGCTTATTCTTTACAATCAATCGTTCATCATTATTTCGCGAGAATATTTGTTTTGGTTGAGCATTGAGATACAGAAAAATCAATTTTGAGACAAAGAAAGATACAATTACAAATCCAATGATTTCGTTCATGTTTTGTTGTTATAATCCTCATTTCGATTAAATTGTCCTGCTTCTACTCTCTTTCTGATTACTTCGCCAATATCAATAATTTCGTTCTCATTGTCTTTTCTTTTATCAATAATTTCGTTCTCATTGTCTTTTCTTTTTTCGGTTTTCTGTAATATTGCGTTAGCAATTTTTAATTGCAAATTAACACCATCTATGTCTTTTGTTCCTAAATCAGACGTTGAATTTCTAAGTAGTTCAATTTCTCTCTGCGTTAAATCTAGCGTAATTTTCATAAACCTTTCTCCTTCACAACAAATATACCACGATTTCAAGGAATGTCAAGAAGAAAATTTCTAGTTAGTCCTGTTGCTCTTCGCGGAATTCATTTTCTGCATTTTCTTCTTGTGCAATTTTCTTTAGGAAGAAATCCAATTCACTAAAAAGTTTTCTTTCATCAATAAATTGGCATAGAAGAGCTATCACAGAGTTATCATTCCATCCTTGAGCTAATTCATACTGTTCTATAATTCTATTGCTCAGTAATTCACTCTGTTGCAAAATTCTGACAGTTGGGCTTGGGAGAAAAGGCTTCCCGTGAATACGCTTTTTTGGCATTTTATCCTCATTTTCAGTATACCACAGAAAACAAGAATGTCAAGCCTGCAATTGCGAACAAGGTATAAAATCAGACGGCTTTAACGGTAGAACTTCATCCTCTTCGTAACACCCATTCTCGATATCTCTCAAAGAATTATAAACACTGTTTACAAATGCCCAAGATAATCCTTCTGAACCTGCAATTTCGTGAAATGTCTCTGAAGAAAAATATTGCGAATAATGTTTAGCAAGTCTCGCATAAATAGAATATTCACCTAAAGATGTTTCTACTCTCTTTAAGTCATCAATCATTTTTTGCAAATTATTCATTTTTTTACTCACTTCAAATTTCTTCCAGACTTATAGTCGTTCAATCTGTTCAAATCAAGTCTTAGATAAAAAGTAACCAATCCAAAAAACTGCCCTCTTCCTTCCAAATATGCTAAAGTTCGTTCTGTAGTTTCAATTGCTAACAGTAGTTCTTCATCTGTTATGGAGAAATTTTGAAGAATTTCGCCACCTTTTGTAAAATCGTCTAAAGTAAGGTTATTACCCATTTGGATGGTTCCTCGATCGTTCTCTATGACTTTTGCAATCTTTCAAATTAGATAATCTTCCTTCCAAATAACAACTTGCTAATCCGAAGAAACTACCTCCACCTTTGAGATAATCTAAGACTTTCTCGGTTGTTGCTATTAGAAACGACAATTCTCCATCAGACCAAACTTGCGGGTCTTTGGACAACAGAATTCCAGCATATTCAAAATCTTGTTTTTCTACTGCTTGTTCAATTTTAACCCATACTTTTCTGTCGTTACAGTAAATCGTGTCTACGAATGGGAGTTTTTCGCCACAAACAATATGCTCTGTCATTTCGTTTAGTTTTGAATTAGCTACAGGCAAATCTACTCGTTCTCCGTAAGAACCACACCTAATATCTGCAGACCATTTTTGTTCTGTTTCCATGATTGTAGCATACCACATTTCTAGAGAATGTCAAGAGGATTGAATTTCGCTATGACCAATTTCCGTATCTGGAGCATGTAGATTTAAGGACACTCCTATATGTTGTACTTGTCTATCTGGCTCAATACAAGTAAGAATTGACTTGCTTATATTAAAGGCATTGTAAGTAGAAAACAATTCCGAAATCTTAACAAAAACATTGGCACGAACATTACGAATATTGTCCGCATCATCAGCCATAAAGTAGTTTTTAACTTTCAGGTCTTTAAATGGAATTGTTGTCATTCCTAATTCTCCCAGCGCAGTTTACCGCAACCATCTTTAAGGTCTTCGGTAACTTCAACTGGAGTCAATGACTCTTCAGAAAAAGTACCTCGAATCCAGTTCAACTGTTTTGCAAAGTTCCACCATACATCTTTTCTCATTAAATCCAAATCTGGATACAAATCTTCAAGCATACGAATAATTGTTTTGTATGGTTTTTCTCCCAAAGAATAAATTGGAGTACCATCACAATCTCTTGTGTGATTTACAACCCACAATCGAGCATGAATTTTTTCACATGCTCCGTCACCATGCCAATTATCGTATTTAACTTCAACAAGAGCACCAATAGGAATATTATGTTTAATTGTGGAATTGTTTTCTCGAATTGTCTTGCCGTTTTCTTCTACAATATCACCAAACATTACAAATTTGTTCATTTCTGTATTCCTTTAGGCAGAGCAATTCTCTTTATTCGTCTTAACAACACTACAAATATACAGCGTATAACAGAAATGTCAAGAAAATTCTTTTTCGCAAAATTGAGAATTAACTATGTTCTTTCAGAATTTTCGACCCTGCGGGAGTTCTTTTGTGCCAGCAGAATCCTTCTTGCCAACAAAATTTAACCAATCTCATTTTTTTGAGTCTTCCAAGAGGGCTTTCAGGAGGAGTAGGTGGACTTGCTGTAGTCGCTGTTTTAAGGGCTTCAAGTTCTTCGGTTGTGAGATTGAAACTTTGTTGTTTCATAATGGGGGTAGAGGGATTCGAACCCACACTCCTTTCGGAACAAAATTTTAACTAATTTTTATTTTGTATATACATTTTCTTCGCCATACTTATAAATCATTAAATTACATTTATTAAAAGTGGCATTTTTGAATAGGGATGGCGGGAATTGAACCCGCACGGGATTTCTCCCAACGGATTTTAAGTCCGTTACGTCTGCCTATTCCGTCACATCCCCGTTTTAATCTTTTCTCATTCCAAATGTATCACGTTTTCAAGAAATGTCAAGAAGAAACCACAGTAATTCCACTATGAACTTCTGCGTGACAGTTGGAGCATAATAACACGCATTTCGTTAATTCGTTTTCAAGAAAATCCCAAGGTTTATCCCAATGGCTACTTAAATTAAAATCTTTTTCTTTTGGGTCTATATGGTGAAAAACTAAAGCAGCCAAACACTTATCATATTCACAAATCTTACATTTATTCCCAAGATATTCTACAGCTTTGGTTTTTTTGGCTGTTCGAAATTTTTTACTTCTACAAGTAGTACAATCCTTATTTCTCGATTTAGCTGAAGAAAATTTACCACAAATTTTGCAGATAAATTCTCTCTTCTTTTGCTTTTTCTTTCTATCTGGGTCTACTTTCTTTCCTCCCCAAAACCGCCTTTCACCTAATGGGTTGCATTTTAAGCAGTATGAACGGTGATGAAGAGTGTACTCTTTATTATCTATCTTTACTCGATTTGGGAAATGATCTCCACAATTTTTACAGGATAACATAACAGAATTCCTCCTGTTATATTATTCTGTTTATGGCTTAACACTCCTTTTTTATTGCGCGTATAGCCAGTTTCGCCATACCCCCAGTGTTTTTAGTATACAACATTCTTTAGCATTGTCAAGTTGGGATTTTTACAATTCCTGCATGTACTTCTGCATGGCACCTACAACATAGAAGAACACATTTTTTTAGTTCCTTTTCAATAAATTCCCAAGATTTTTCCCAATTGTTACTCAAGTTAAATTCTTTTTCTTTTGGGTCTACATGATGAAAATCCAATGCTCCTAAACATTTATCATATTCACAAATCTTACATTTACCACCAAGATATTCAACTGCTTTGGCTTTTCTTGCTGTACGAGTTTTCTTACTCCTACATGTACTACATTCATTATTTCTTGATCTATTTACATCGTTTTTGCCACAACTCTTACAAACAAAAGATTTTCTTTCTCGTCTTTTCCCTGGTTCTACTCTTTTCCCGCCCCAAAATCGCCTTTCATTTAACGGATTGCAATTTAAGCAATAGGAACGATGATGAAGAGTATATTCTTTATTACCTACTTTAACCCGTTCTGGGATTCGTTCTCCACAATTTTTACAGAATAACATAACAGGGTTCCTCCTGTTATGTTATTCTATTTATGGCGTAAATACTCCTTTTTTATTACGTCTGCCTATTCCGTCATGCCCCTTTTTGTTCTGTTACACCGAAGTATACCACATTTTCAAAGAATGTCAAGGCTCTTAACTTTTTCTAGTTCATCATTTCTCAATCTATCAAGTTAATATGAGTATGTTGAATATTCTTATCAATCGTAACTGTTCTTTTGATAGTATTATTGTTGTCCTCAACCAAAGCATTATTTTTTTTGTGCTGCTTCACCAAGGAATTCATCCAATTGTTCGACAACAGATGTTTTAAACCTTCTTTGTCAATTTATTGACAAATTAGGGGCAAATTATCCAAACGCTAATCTAGAAGAATGGAATTCTTCTTTTGTTGAGCAGAAGAAAAAAGAAACAACATCTTTTGCATCCCGTTCTCCGTCTTCAACATAAACAGTTTCATTTTCCATTTGCGTTTCCTTTCACAAAAAGTATACCACATTTTCACAAAATGTCAAGTCTTCTTTTGTTCGATTTCTAGAAGTTTCTTAACTCTTTCTAGTTCATTATTTGTATGAATAACTCCACCACTGTTTAAATCCAAGTACCATTGCAAAACATCTGCTTTAGTTTTCAGATTATTAACAGCAATTTTCAATCCTTCCATGTTCATTAAACCAATAGAATCTTCATATTCATTCAAATAACATCCAAAAACTTTGAGTTTATTGTCTAAAAATCGCAAACAAGCTTCAAGACGTTGTTTGCCGTCAACAATGACGAATTCACCACTCCAATCAGTCATCCAGCCAGGACAATTGAAATAGATAATTTTGCTAGAAATTCCACCTCTGAGCAAATATTCAACGTATTTCGTTCTTTGAATATCTGACCAAACATGTCCACGTTGAAAATCCGGGTCTAGATTTAAATTGTACTCTTTTAGCCATCTTGCAAAATGGGGTTTAAGATATGCGATAGGAACATCACAACTCCACGAAGCGGTTGAAAAAGGCTTAATGTCTCTAAATTTCATTTTCAACGCTTTTCAGTTTAACTGGATCGGTTCGCTCCCAAAGTTGAGCAAAATAACAATCTTGTTTATGTTCTATTTTTCCATCTAGGTTGATTTTATCACAACCTAAACAGACCACGGTATTCGCCTGTAATTCACCACTCCAATGTGGATTTTCAAGTCGAAGCATTGACGCTCCAGCCAGTTCGCGTAGTTTGATTAAATCATTGAGAGAAATGATTTTCAGTGGATTCGGTATGTGATGAACTTCTTTCATAAAACGATATACTGTACTTTGTTCATTCGTTAAAATGTAAAATCCGTCTTGGTCTTTCCTGGTAATAGTCCCAAAAACAAGAGTTTCAGGATCAGAATTAATAATAAAAAATACGTTATCACCAATATTGAAAGTCATTGTGATTTCTCTATTGTAACAGTAATCCCTTTTGTTTTTGCTAGATCAATTCTTGTTTGTTGAAAACAGAGTTTATCTATCTCTGTTAAAGGAGACCACTTTGATTCTATCGTCATAAAGATAATAGGTTTGTTATCTTTGTTTAAATCGTAATATGTATATTTCCACAATGTCATTAGAGTTAGAGTATACCACATTTTCATCGAATGTCAAGTGATATGTTTGCCATTGGTAATTCCTGGTTCGCAAATGATTTCTTCGACTGACATTCCATAAAGCTGTTCAATTGGAGCCATAATAGAACATTCACAGGAAAAAACAACAGGTCTATCATTAGTTTTATCTTCTGGATTCACAACAAATCCATCGTCATCGAAAAACAAAGTTACTCTACGATCTTCATTTTCCATTTTCCACCAACGCTTTCTCTAATTGATCTATCGTTATGCCTTGTTGGTCCGAAACTTTCCCAAGTTTCGTTATAAATGCTGTTACTTTAATCTGAAATTTCTTATATTGGTCAAGTTTTTTAACAAAATCATTACACAAATTATCATCCCACAACTTTCTGCTATCAGGAAGATAATCAAGAAACTTTTTCAACCCTTTGTTTTCGGTTGTAAATTCAGGTTCTATCATTGCAAAAGGGGAACCTTCATAATAATACAATCTAAAAACTAATCGTACTCCTGTGTCTGGAAACAAGTAAAACCCATGTGTCCCAGAAGATAATTCTTTATATTGGGCAAACAAACTATCTGGAATTTCAATTTGTTTTTCTTGAGAAATTGAAGGAAGATTGATTGTAAGTTGCATTTTACTTTCCCTTTTCTGAACCAAAATACAAAGTTACTCTACGGTCTTCGTTTCCCATTTTTTCATCAATTCCAATCATGCACATAGTGTACCATATTTTCAAAGAGTGTCAACAAGCAAATTCTATTTTTTGCAAAAATGAGATTTATCATGTTCCTAGCTGACGCATAATACGAATTTTTACATACGCGACATTCTCAGCCACGTACTTGACCCTTTTTTCAATAATCCACTCAATATCTATAACTCGATATAGGTGATTATGGATTAGAATATTAGTTCCAATAACCGGTAAACATGGAATGTTTTCAACAATTGCGGTGGCTTCTGACTTTTCTTCATATTCAATATCCACGAAGTAAGCTGTAAAATTTTTCATATAGACTCTTTTTTGCGAAAATTGATAATTTACCAACGAGATTTTTGAAACAACTCTGTTCCTGTTAAGGTATCGATATGTCCGACCAGTTTTTTACGATTTACGACGCCATAAGCTTTGATTCTAAAAACTTCTCCAGTTGCCTTATCAACGATAAAAACACCGGAAGTTCCACGATCAAGACAAATGTATTTTGTTTTTTCTACAACTTTCTTGTTGTAATATGGTCCATCGTAAGTTTCAGCAAGATTAGGATAATCTACGACAAAAGATGGTCGTTCTTCTTCGTGCCATTGACGACAAAGACTTTCACATTGTTCTACGATGGTCATTTTACTCTTTCAACATCTGTAACACAACAGCAATTTCCGAAGAATCAAATACGCGAGTAAATCGTTGTCTAATCTTCTTTTTAAGTGCTTTTTCAGAATTTAATCTATCTTCCAAAATCCACGATACAATTTGTTTTTGTGCTGACGGGTACAAGTGATACCAATCAGGGATATCTGCTTCCAGTATTTTCATTAAATCGAGTTTATCTTTGTTAAGCATGTTGTTTTAACTCCAACGAACAGAGTATACATCATTTCGATGAAATGTCAAGAATTTCCTGTTCGATATTTTTAGCAAGTTTATACGATAAAACAGCAGCATCATACCAATCAAACGTTCCTTGTCTTGCTGCTAGTTCTCCGAGAATATCTATTAAAACAGATACGCTTTCGTAGTTAAATACGAATTTTTCTTACCTTTAACAAAAATTATTTGTTTCATTATTTCTCATCTACATAATTGAATCGTAATTTTCATTTTATGAACCCTTTCTTCGCGAAAAAGAATTATTTCGTTGGCAGTTCGAAATAATTATTCAAATTTGGTTGAATTAGAATAACATCAGGATCGCAAAAACGTTCATCTCCATCGTAAATAATTATAGTTGGTTCATACAATTCATCGTCTAATAAATCAACCCAAATAGTTTTAGTCGGTTCAATTCTTTGCAAAATTTTAATTAGTTCACCAACTTGCATTTTATTTTCTTCGCAAAAAAGAAGTTGTTTCGCAAGCGGATTCAAACCGCTATTTCTCGTAGTCGGGCATAACCCGACACAAGTGTCTTTGTTGTGCTGCAGCCAAGGAAGCATTCTTCACCCAGTCACAAGGTTGTGGCTGTCTTGGTTGCGATACAACATTTTTCTTCGCAAATAAGTCTTTCCTGAATAACTCCAGTAAGTGCTTACTTGCTTTAGACGATACGAAACAACTCTCTTACTATACGATATTTTTCAAGAATGTCAAGAGCAATTTTTGGCAATCAAGAAAAGAGAAGCACTTTTTTAGGCACATCTGTTTCGACTGCATAAAGGCAACTACGTTTTGGGCATTGAATAATCAAGATAATTCTCCTTTTGTTCGTCTAAATCATACCACATGAAGAAGAAAATGTCAAGAAATAATATCAGATGTTTCACACAACAAATATTTCGGTGGTTCGGTATTAGTCCGAAGGAGCCTAACCATAATAGGATATTTAGAAGGGTATTTACTACCATCTACATAAACTACAACTGCTTTCCGCACTTTGTTATCATAATAGGTTCTCATTCTTACCTTTTCATTGAGTTTAAATCTCATGTGAGAATAATCTCTTGGGTAAGTATAATTATTCATAATTTCAATCTTGTTTTTGTTGTTTATCGTTAGTCCAAAAACCAAATTCACTATCTTTTTCAATTACGCGAAATTTAACTTTCTTTTTGTCTTTACAAATTTTCGGTTCTGGAGGATAATTTTCCTCATTATCTTCATCATTGTAATCATCTTCTCGAAACTTTTGCAAATTTTGTCGTCCCATACTAACTATTATTTCTCCAAATTACTGATGCGTCTTAAGCCAACCAATTCCAAGCCACAAAGCATAAAGAATTAGGCTTACAAATGCAATCCAAACTACCGCTACTACACCACCAATCGCTGCAATCACCCATCTCGGCATTTCACTCTCCTTGGAAACGGAGTGTATCATATATTCCTAAAAAATGTCAAGACTTTACTCTACAAATTCTCTCACGAAACATTTTACAAATCCTCCAAAAGTCTTACTAACAACCCACTGAACTTCTAAAACCGCATAACAAATATCCTCAATATAGATTTTTTGACCTACAAGCACAGGCTGAGTAGCACCAATCATAGCGAGACGCAAATCATCAACAATACGAATAAAAATAACAGAAGTAATCATTGTTGACCTTTTTCGTTTTCAATAGCTAACAATTCTTCTAATGTTGGTTCTAGTTGTTGATCTGATTCTACTTCATCTGAATTCTCATTTTTCGGCAAAAAAGAATTAATTTCTGGGATTATTCCAATAGCTAAATCTAATTCTCGTTCGCGTGCTGGTGTAAGAAAAGTACATGATCCAAGTATCATTCTTGCTAAATCATCCAATTTTTCATCGACTTCCGTAACGTGTCGAACAGAATTATATCTTTTTGCCTTCATTCTTTCTTCCTTGAACTAATTTCTTACGCCATGTTCCTCCAGTTGCGAAAAGTGTACTCTACGAAAAAGAATTGTCAAGAAGGATTTTCAATTTGTTACAAAGATTTTTTTGTTATAATTTTTCAACGGGAAAATTAAAATTTCCATCTGTAATTTTTTCTCTTAAAAGTTCTGTAACTCGAAGAAGAATAGGATTGTCTTTTTGCATTTCTCTAAATGACTCTTCATCTATAGTTGCCTTCAACTCTTGAATTATTTTTTGTTGGGCATTTACCCGTTCATGTTGAGTTTCGCAAATCGTTTTCATATTACTAAAAATATTAGGAATTTCTTCTAAAGCTTTTCCGAGCATGTTAATTCGCAAATTGAGTGTTTCAATTTGTTTTTTCAACTCATCTACTTCATATTGACTCGCAAACGTGCATGGTCCATCAGGATTCATGTTTATCTCTCCCATACTATACTACATTCGTGTGAAATGTCAAGAAGAAAACAAAGACATACTAGGAACTGCTTTTCTCATTCTATAATTACTCCATCTAACATTCGCTGCATAACGAGCATTTTGGCTACGGTGTTCATCAATGTATGATTTTGTTATCAACCAGGTTTTGAAATAATCAATTAGTTCAATTGTTTCTTTCACTGTATCACAAGAAAAATCAATATTGTTTAAACTAAATCTAATCATTATTGCTTCCTTTTTGGACGATCTGGATTATGGTATTGTTCGCCACGACAAATAACACCCCCATCAACTACAGCCGAACATAGGATGCCAATTCAGATTATCAATTGCTTGAGCATGAATAACGCGAAATTCTTTATTCGCGAAATTACCGATGTAAATTCCATTATCTGCTGACATGTTCAACTCCTCTCCAATCATCTAATTCGTTGCTCAAAACTTCGACTTCACTCCGCAATCTGATAAGTTCTTCAACTAACATTTCAGATTGCAATCTTGTTAATCCACAAGTTCTGGCGTCTACTAATAGAGCCTCTAGAGTCTCATCGTTAATTGGCTTCCTATTTTTCATACACATATAGCGTATCACATTTTTAGAAAAAGTCAAGAGATTTCATTTTTGCAAAAAAGAAATTATGTTTCCCAACTAGGTTTCGGGTATTGGATTATTGCACGACACGACTCGATTTTATATCCAGGCTTGGCATAAATAACTCCAATATCATCAGATTCTTCGCCTTGCCAACGAACTTCCCCTTCTAAAGTAACATTCCATAGATTGAATACATAGTTCTGAAGCCATTGAAGCCACTCAACATAATTGTTGAACTTTTCACCTTGATCCCATTCTAATATAGTTCCGTCATCAGACGGAACCCATTGAAGCCATAATCCAGGTTGTGCCCATTCTGGCTGATGAGTAATACGATAACCAGGATAATTATTAAAATCAAGAATACTTAGATATTTGTTTTGTCCATAATTCTCTGAGTCACCAACAAAATACATTCCTTCTGGTCCAAGAGGCAACCCAACTGCTTCACGCAAAGGATCAGGAAAATCTTTCAACTTTTCTGGATCGCGTGCCATTCTGCGAGTAGAAGAAAGAGCTTTCAAATATGCTATTTGAGCAGATGTTAAAACAGGAACGATATGAAATTCACCAGAAAAACTTGTTGAATATCCCATTTTCTATCCTTTCAATCATTTATGCTATACATTATTTCAGAACTAAAGTCTATATCCCACTTAACATTTCTTCCAGTTTCGAGATTAACACCGTAAATATAAGTTTCCAGGTTATTTTTTGTTCCATCGTGTATTTCTTGATATCCGGTTCTTAAAAATGTTTGGTTTTTTTCATCTCCAACAAAACAAAATCTTTTCCCAATAGGGACTAAAACAAGAGCAGTTATAAACTGAACAGGCTCCTTCTTTATAGAAAACCACTTTTCTTTTATGTTCATACGTGGATATTACTCCAAAAAATTGAAAATGTCAAGAATTTTTCAAAACATTTTGCAATATCTCAAAAACCATTTTATTCGGCAAATGAGTTTGAAAAAAGTTATGAGGAATATTCAAAAATTCTGAAATAGCTGCTGCAATTGCTGGACTTCTACTTATTCCGGCCTCACAATGCACAATAAGAATATCAAATTTATCATTCAGAAAATCTTTAATTTGTTTTGCAATTTGTGTTGTAAATAATTGCTCATTCCAAGACGAATTTGTAATAAAAGCAACTGTCTCTTCATCAAGACTAAGTAAATCTATGTCCACAAATTTTAGATGAAGAGTAGAAAATTTAGAGTCAAGAACAAATTTTGAGTCTTTACTTAGAACAGAAATTATTCCTATTTTTTGAGAATGATCTAAATTCTTAATAATTTTATGAACAGAGTCGACATTTGTAACAATGATTTTCATAACAAAAGAACTATACAGCATTTTTAAAGAATGTCAAGTTCTTTTTTATTTTTCGCGAAAATGAAGAACTATCTAGCGTTATAGCCGCTTAGTTCTTCTACGACCTTCCGATCCATTAATAGAAACTCTTTTGGTCGTATATCATGTGGAAGCGTAAACGCTTCAAATTCACTTTCAGAAAAACAAAAAGCCACAGCTTCAAAAAACCCATTATTCACCACTACAAGTGGAGCGAGTTCTGTTGAATTTAGAGAAGCTTTAGCTTCTTGTTTTGTAGCTCTAACTGCGCCTCTAGTTTGAATAAGTTCATTTGCCTTGCCAAGATTTGAGTTTGTTTGAATATAATAGCCCATTTTTTCCCTTTCAGATATTTTGTTCTGTAACCGACTGCCACTATATTACAATATTTTGGGAAAATGTCAAGGAGAAATTTCTATCAATTCGTGAATTGGTTTTCCATAATCAGAACCAATATTAATTACTTGTATCTCGTGACCATCATTCGCTTCTACTACGGAACTATTAGCTTGGTGAGAATGTCCAGAAACAACAAATTTTACTTTAGAACAATTGATTATAGTTTGAACATGAGATAAATTACCGAAATATGCTGTAGCAAGCGACCAATGCAAATCATCAGACTTTCTTGTTATTTGAGTCGGCATACAAGAAACATGAGTTACAATCACAATTGAATGAACATTCGGATCATTCTCTGCTTGTAAAAGCCTATTTTGAAATCCTGTTCCAATTTCTTTCGCAAAATCTTTATCTTTCGGTAATCCAATTAAAAAACGAGCATCATTAACAACTTCTTTTTTTTTACGTTCGTAATACTCATCTCTTGTCCAATCAGGGAATACTGCTTTAATTCTTGCATCGGCAAGTCCGCCTATTTCTGCGGCAGAATAATCATAATGCAAATAAGAACCTACAATTGCTACTCCGTTTTTAACTAAATTTTCATGTTCTAAATAATTCCAATCACTATCTTGAAACGTTTTGGGTAAAATGGTTTCCCAAAAGCTTTTAGACAATGATTTAGAAGACCATAAATCATGGTTTCCTACAATTCCGGCATATAAAATTTGATTTTCTTGTTTAAGAGTTTTTAAACAAGAGTCGACATGGAAGACTGTTTGAAGTGATTCTCCAATATCTCCAGCATGAACGATGATATCAGGCTTGTCGTTTTGTATACGACAAGATAATTGTTGAATATTATCTAGTGTTGTGATACCGAAATGAGTATCACACGTAATTGCAATCTTCATTTTAGTTCTTTTTTAATTTTAGTAACAATCTCTTTAGTACATGAATTAAAACAGATTTTTTCGCAACAATCTTCACAAATTGGTTTTTTTAGAATTTTCCCTTAGCAGGGAAGTTGCTGGGTTCCCACATTTGTGGCACTTTCTTTTGTTTATAGATTCTCGCGTAAAACTACGGGACTTGTAAACAAAACTCTGTTTAAGTCCCAGTAGATATAAGCGAGTTTCTTCCTCTACACCTTACCAAATTTTTCTCATTTGTCAAGGAGAATTTTTTGAAATCTTGTATAATAATATGTGATAAAATCATATAAGTTTCGTATGTATCCTACTCCCAAACAAACGAGTATTTTAATTAGAACTCTATTAGTTTGTAAAGACCTTTATAATAAAGCTCTTGAACAACGGATATCATTATACCGTAATGAAAGAAAATCTATTTCCTATGTAAAACAGGCTTACTATTTTTCTCAGAACAAAAATGATGATGAAAAAGAAATTCATTCTCAAGTAGCACAAAACGTATTAAAAAGATTAGATAATGCTTATCAGAGATTTTTTAAATTGAATACATTTTTCTATTTGCGTTTTTGTAATTGGAGATTTCAATCCTCTCCAACAACATGCAGTAAAAGGATTACAAAGTTTTTGTAATTTTTCTACACTAAAAAGAACAGGTTGAGAAAAATCAATACTCATACACTCATTATAACCCATAAAACGAAGATGTCAAGAAAATTCATCGTTGAAAAATTGTGCCATAGCCAAATACTCTTCATCTATCTCCAGTTCAGTAACTTCCTTTAATTTCGCTACTGCCTCTTCAATCGAAATGTCTTTCAATCTAGCATAGGCGCAACAAGCAACAGCAGGACTTCGATTTTGACAAGATGCACAATGAATAAGAACTTTCTTATCTTGTTTCACCCATTCCAGAATTAGGTCAATTGCTGACTTAAAACTATCTGAGTCTAAAGATGAAGGGTCATTAAGCGGAACTTGAACACGAGATTTATTGTTTAGTCGTTCTGTTGGGATTTGCCATTGAGATTCATTAAGAGTTAGTAAAGAAACAACGCGATCTATGTAATCTGGAACGGTCACAAGACAATCAGAAATAAAAATTGGATCAAGAATAGTAATCATTTTTTAACATACCAGTTCTTTTTTCTGTCTCTATGGATAAAGGATTTGGACTCCAATAGGAACGTCATTTTTATCCAAATCTACGCTGACTTTATAATCTCCAAGTTCAGATTTACAGCATTCAGTATGAGTTTTAACAGACTGAACTCCGTCAAAAAGTTTAACGTACTCCCTAAAACTCTTCCATTCACAATCGTAAATGCCGCTTCAACTTTAATAGGATTCATTTTAATCTCTTTACAGTATTGACACTCTCTAATTAACTCGCTATGTTTGCACCTTCCAATTTTTAGATTTTCTTTTTCGCAAATTTCACAAATCACACAAATCACACAAATCACACTATCTTCATTTCTTGGTCTATTGACACTCTACACGGACTAAAGTCCGGTAGATTCTTACTTCAACGACTCGACTTGCTCACATAACTTAGTGTCTATATGAGTAGAGGAAGAATCTCCATAAGCGTAAATTCTTGTGTGTCCCACAATACTCTTTTCAGAACGTTCTATATATGTACTTAAAAGCCAGCACTTTCAGCCTTGAATTCAAGTACATTTACATTATACAATAAATACAACTTTGTGATTTCATACTAAAATTATTGGAAACAAAGAGCTATGAGAAGTACAAATTACCTCTCCTATGGGTTCGCCTTTTTGATAAACAAGATATAGAACCTCATAACCGTCTACTTCAATATCTAACTCAGAACCTTTAATGCCAAGTATTTTCTTTATTGTAGAAGTAGGCAATTCTTCTGCTGATTTCCCGCAGTGTCGACAATTATTTATTTTGAGATTAACAACCCATTTTTCACGTAAACAAGTTTTTTCGCCAGCAGAATCAATACTCCAAACTTTCCATGTTGTTCTCATACAACAGGACTTTCTGAAGTATAAGTAAAAGAAGCACAGCCAATCGTCATCTTACAACCAAAAAACATAAAAACATCGGAAAGTTTACGAACACCCATTTTAGTACGTCCATCCAAGAACCTATTAACATATTTCTTGGACTTGCCAAGATGCTTAGCAAGATTTTCTCTAGTCTTTCCTGTTGCTGTTAGTAGTTCGCAAATAACCTCAGTAATATCAAGAATAGTTTCTTCTTGTTGATATTTTCTTGGATTACTTTTTCTCAGTTTTTCACATAACGTTTCCATGAGCAGATTGTACTCCAAAGTCTTTAAATGTCAAGCACTTTTTCTTCCTCAGAGTCATCCTCGTCTTCCTCATCTTCCATGTTTTCGCTATAAACAGCCAAATCTTGTTCAACCAATTCGTCAATAAGTTCGTCTGGTCCACTAATTTCTATAAAATGGCAATCTGCAGTAATTTCTATTTCTTTAATTCTATCTTCGTAATTAGTAACAATAATGTGAAAAATTCTATCTATATGAGTAGAACACTCTTTCAACATACTTGCGTAACTACTTAGAGCATTAGCAGGGTGATTAGCACAATTGCTTAGACAACCTTGTAAATCATCGCCTTGCTTGAAATACCCAACGTGAATTTCTGCACTTTTCATACTTGTTTTTCCAAATCCTTATTCTTCATTCGCCTATTTATCTCTGTTTTGTACAAAAGTTTATGATAGTACCTTGTTTCTTTATCGAACAAGTCTACCAATTTATCAGTTTGTACATCTTTTGCAAATTCTTGCGCCCACATTTCAATGAATCTATTTTTTTTCTTCCTGAGCGAGTCGTCTTATTTCTTCTCCAGTATTAGCATTCAGTTTATTAACGTCTTCACAGTCCGAGCGAAGCAAAAGACATTGAGCATGGCACTTTTCACACTCAAAAATTACTCCGTTAATTTTATAGGCACGAGAAGAATGATCTTCGTTGCACTTCCCACATGTCCATGAAAAGAATCCATCAGATTTATACTTGAAAGTTCCTATTACAGAAATGTTATCCGCTTTAACAGGACGACCATTATCATCTTCGTAAACTTCTTGTGATAATTGCATTAAACTTTCCTTAAATTCTACTTGATAACCTTCTCTTTCTGCCCATTTCTGAATATCGTTTTTATCCCCTGGATTAGAGAAAAAAACATTCTCAAACTGAGTTAAATTTCCTTCAAACAAAAAGGTTTCATCAGATTTAGGACCGTTTTTAGAATGAACAGTAATCCACATAATTAATTTTCGCGAAATAAAGAATTACTACGGACGAATTGTTCCGGTCCATACCTTGGGGTGTCGATTCGTATCCGTTCTACTGCTACTGGTATTATTCTTCGGATTAAGAGAAATTTCTTGCCCAGTCAAATCACAACGCGGACAAACAATAATATCAGGACGAGGGACTTGTTCCTCATGCCCACTCATTGCCAAGACTTGAATCATTTTGGAAGACTCTTCTGTAAGACAACCCAAAGAACAACAAGACAAAATTCCCACCAATCCATAGCAACTAAACTTCCTCATCTTCTTTTTCCTTTCGTCTAACAACCCATTGTTACTTCAACAACACTACGAATGTATCACAAAATAGACGAATGTCAAGAGGATATTTGGAATTTAATGGCTTCTAATTGTTGCTGCAAACCGTCTAAAGTTTCTATATTCATTCCATGAATAGTTATTTCAGTGTAAAGGTCTTGATCGGCCCCAGACTTGAATGAGAACCTAATCGAGTTTGTTTCGTTAGTCAAAAACTCAACCTTTATTTTGCAGTTATTAGCACAACCGCATTCTAAATATCTAGCATCTCTACCAGTTTTAAAAGCATCTGACATGTTTTTCTTTGCTTTTTCAGAACTAACAAAAATAGTCTTACTCACTTTTTATTCTCCAATAATTTAACTCATTCCATAACACAACAACGCCGAAGTAAATGTACCACAAAATAAACGAATGTCAATCCAAAATCTTTGCCAAAATGTCGTCTATTTTTACTTTTGACACGTCTAATCCAGGTTTAATTTTTCCGCAAGTTTCACGAATTCTATCTAAAATTTGTCCGACAACTTCATTACCTCTAGGGTGAGCTTTAATAAATTCAAACAAGTCTGGATTTTTAACTGTTTTTTCAATCAAATTATGGTGTTGTTCAGTCCAAAATGAAGTATATTTCACCCATGCTTCACTGAAAACATCCTGCATATCAGGAGGAGATCGCATATCAAAAATCGAATCAATCATTACCGCCAATGCTCGTGTATAGTCAATATAATCGAGCGAAGAAAATTCAGGCGGGAATTGAATAATTTCTTCACGTAATTTAATTGCTATTTCTTGTTGTTTATTAGTTAATTTCATAGCGTTATTTTGTTATTCTCCCAGAAATAAACCATGACACAGTTACAAGGAAAAGGAACAGATAAATACCACCAATAGTACAACTTTCACTAAGTTTTGTACCAGAAATGAATGCCTTCCAAAAATGTATTGTTCCAAATAGAATTATACCAAATGAAGATAGATCGAAGAATAATTTTAATCTGTCTAAACTCATTTAATTCTCCCTTTTGAATGATTATCTAATGAAGTTAATTGACATTTACAAATTGCACAAAGATACTCATCGTCGTAATAATCTGGGTGTTCAGTGTCGTAGCTAAAACAATTTCCTCTATTATCTGGACCATTTCCCCAATTACTGTATTTCTTAATAGCATTTTTCTCATTAGGAAAATGCCGAGTACAGAAATCTAATGGGTCGTTATCACTTGTATAAATTCTAGGCATTTTTTTTGTTCCTATTATTATGATAACGAACAACTAAAAACGCAATAGCCAGTTTAGCCTCAGAAGCTTCGTGGTAAGTATCAAATTGTCCAATACGTACCTTTCGTTCTGTTTCAATATCCAAAACGAACTTATCATTTTCACGCGAAATTAAGATCAAATCAGAAGCAGAGCTAAATTCGGTATTATTTTTTCGTTCAACAACAGAACTAATCATATCTCTATACTCCACATCAAATCCGTCTAAATCTCTATAATCAATATCAAACATACCTATCACCTAAATCTTATTCGATTTTGGATATACAGTTTCGTGGCACTGCCAACCATCTTCATCTACGATTAGTTGATGATCTTCTAATCCATCAAGATCAAAGTCTCTCACTAAAACTCGAAATCCATACGGAATTCCAGTGATTTCAGTAACTTGACCATTTTCAATTTCAACCAAAATTGTATTAGGTTGATTTTTCTCTTTCTTATTAGAACTTTTCTTTCCGTTGTTGATACTTTGTACAACGCCAGATTTTGAAATTTCAACAATTTTATCCATATTTCACCTCAAATAGTACCCAGAATTCACGAAAAAGTCAAGAGGTTTTTGACAAAAAAGGGCCAATTTATATGGCCCTTTTCTGACAAATTTCACCGCAAACTCAATTATTACTTTTAATCAATAACCGTCGTCTTCTGTTTCCTCCTCCTCGTCGTCATCCTCGTCGTCGTCGTCGTCGTCGTCTTCGTCCGTGTCATCCTCTTCATCGTCTTCTTCAAGCATATCTTCGTTATCATCAAGCATTTTTTTGTTCTCCTTAATAAAAAGCCTACTGAAGAAAGCAATTTAATTTACGATTTTTCTTTTTAATGTCAAACAGTTTTCTTAAAATTTTCAAAGAAAAACTGTATCTTTAATTTCTTGTACAGTCCATTCGTTCTTGTCTAATGTATGACTATATTCGAGTTCTCCTTCTATTTCTCCTTTTGCTAATTTAGATTCAATTTCTTGCAAAATTTGTTCTTTTGTTAATGAAACTTCACTTTCAATTTCAACACTATTTGTCCAAACTTCCTGAATATCGACGTTATAAGTAGACATTATCTCTCCTCAATAACAAGAACATCTTCTCGATTCTCTTCGTTATGTCTTACGTCATCTCCAAGCATTTTGAAAACAACACTTCGGAAGTGATAAAATGGAATATCATAAATTTGAGTTGGACGGCCATACCCTGTGTCTAATGCTAAATTCAGCACTTGTCCATTATTAGTAAGAGAAAAAGTCAAATCCTTTTTGCTTGCATCACTGTGAGGCTCTCGAATATCCATAGTATAATGCGGACTAATCGCCAATTCTCGAATAGCTTCAATAACGTCATTTTTATGAACGCAAATAAAAATAGGCTTACTACGCCCAAACATTGGGCGTTCAATCTTGAAAACATTATCACGAATATCCAAATAAAATTCGTTCTTAACTACAGTAATCGTTCCTGCTTGACGATTCTGGGAAACTTCGTAAAACGTTCTCATTTTTATTTTCTCCGATTATCAACGACTCAAACACCTACCAATAGTAGCAATAATTACGCATAAAATAATTGTTGCAGCCCATATAAACGTTCGATACAACCTTTCTAGATGTTCATTTTCTGTCATTTGTTATTCCACAATCTTAAACATTGGAATTTCTGGAATTACTGGTAGCTCCTCTTCCAGCGAATGAATTGCTTGCTTCAACTCATCAGAACTTGGTCCACCACAATTCGCACAACTATGGCTATTAAGCAGTTCAAGAATAGCTCTGCCTGTTACTCCAGAAACCATTTCTTGCCCATTAACATCAACGCATACAATAAGTGGAGTTTCCTTTTCTGGGGTAAAATAAACAATTTCTCCGTTATAAACATCCGGTTCTGTCCATCTCTTATAAGGGGTTTTATGTTCTCGAAGCCAAATTTCTAGGTCTTCAAATTCTCCATTGCTCTTTGATTCATGCACGAATTCAAGATAACCATCATTATTCATAAAATCAGACAAATTTTCTTCGGACAATCCGTGAACATTATCTCCATAATCAGATTGTACCCCTTCATCATTAATATGCGCAATCAGGCTATGAAGTAAAGTAACATTTTCACCTTCATCTGAATCAATTGCAGAACGAGAAATTTGTCCACCAATTTCAATTTTACAAGCCATTCTATCCATTTACTCTCTCCTATAAACCGATCAACAAATAAACGACTAGCACGAACGAATATACCACATTAAACCATAATGTCAAGAAGAAATTTCTTACCTTGCGAAGTTAATCTATAGCAAATTCCTGGCCCACATCTATGTTGACCTCTACAGTCTCGTATACCAATTCCTTGTGTTATTAGTCCATCAGTTTCTAAATTAACCAAATCAAAAGCAACTTCTTCTCTCCACAAATACAAACACCCAAACTTGCATTTAAGATCATCTTCAAATCTACTTTTCCGCAAAAGATAAATTAAATATCTATCCCAAAATCCTTCTCGACGTTCAAAAAATCTCCCAGATAACATTTATTGGTTAAATATCAAGACGTAAACAAATCAACTGGACTCTCGTAATGCTCAAATTGGACACCATATTTCTGACACAATTCCTTCCACCATTCAAAAGTTTTCTTATCCATAAGAAGAGTACAATCAGGAATATGATCTAGTTTTTCTTTTGTAAATTCAGAATCAAAACTTTCGCTATCATTCCACCCAGAACCGAGAACTAACCCCTTGCCGCCTTCAAACACGTTAAGGTTATAACCAATACGATCTCTCCACAATCGTCCGAACATTTGCGGCATTCTATTTCGCGAAAAATCAAGATATTTACAATCGAGCATGAACTTGTAAGAAATAGAACCAGTATCACCAACTCGATTAGCCGTAATAACCAAAATTTTCCTGTCTTTTTCTGTTTGCATAATTAACTCGTGGTATACTATTTCGTCGCTATTTAGCCAAACTATTCAACACTGTAACACGATGTTCTGAAATACCAACCATTTTCTGATAAATATCTTGCTTTTGTTTTTCGTTGAAACAAGATAATCTAAGCATACTGAAAACAGTTCTTTTTCTCAATCTTCTTTCTCTTCTGAATCTTCTGCCTCATCTCCACCAATACCGCGAGAACGCAAATCCGAGTACATTTTCAACTTACCCATAGAATCCGTGCCACGAGCACCAGCTTCCAAAACTTCATCAATCTGTTTCACCGACAAATCAGTCAATGCAACTTCAGGAAATAAAACTTGAAGTCCATTTCGCAATAAAGGAAGACTGACTGATTGAGGAATTTCGTATTCAGAGTTTAGAAGATTTAGAATACGCTCAAAACGATCAGAAAAAAGTTTACCAAAAAACTGAGTACCACCTGTACGTTCTGCAATAACTAAATTAAAATTATCAATGGCGACTACAACTTCCTCTCGAATTGTCTTACCAGCAGCACGACGTTCTCCAGGTCTCATCTCATCTTTCACTGTCGCTAAAACGATCATTTTGCTTCCTTTTTAACATAAACTAAGCGTTATCGCAATTGTAAATAGTACGATTTTCATTATGTGTTCAAACGTAGTATAGTTGAGTTAAGTATGGAAATTTATACAAACTCCATAAACAGAACCCTTTTTGGACATCAGGGACTATAGGCTCCTAACTTATCTCTTGATAATCGCTCTAGTCCACTAGGAACTAAAACAAAACAATCTCCCATGATTTATTCATATTCTACTCTCATTTCAGAATATGAATTATATTCATGGCACCTATTGTTTTTACGAATCCAAATCACCTTGAGAGCCTTTATTCTAAAACTTGTGAATCAAATCAATGATATAAATATCAAGAACATCTTGATCTCCTACATCTTATCTGATTCACTTTATAGCATTTCAGAACGTCCTCAATTGACTCGTACATTATACCACAAAAAAGAAAGATGTCAAGGAGATTTTCTGTTATTCGGTCGGAACTAAATATTTTTCAATCAATTCACGATTTTCTAAAAAAATTGGAGCATCTTCAATTAAAGCATCTCTCTTGCCAATAGGCGACAACACAATAAATCCGTTCTTATTGCCCTGTTTCTCTTGTTGCCACTGAATAGTTGGATCGTTTTGTTCTTTAGCAAGAACTTCTAACATTCCAATTGTTTCAGTATTCTTTTTGTTTTTAATTTGATTCGGAGAAAAATAAGCTGAAGCTTTACTTAGAACAGAATTTCTCAAACAGTCTTTTTGCCGCCAAACAAAGTAATTAACAACATCTCGTTCAGGTATTGAAAAAATTCTTGCATCAAAAGTTACTCTAAACAATTTGTTTTCTGGAACTTTATCTCCAAGTTTAAATATTTCTTGATTAAGATGCTACTACAGAGACTATTTTTTGAACTACTCCACCAAAATACTGAGATGTATCTAAATTCCGATAATCTATCAATAAAAGAGAAATTTCATCAGACTGAGCATATCCAAAAATTGCAGTAGAAATTTTATGAAACAATTGTTTCATTGTTTCATTCAAAGCAGTTCGTAGATTCGCGTCAAACGGTTTAACAAATCCTCTTGTAAAAGTATGAAAAGCTCTACCATCAATTCGGATGATAGCAGGATTCCGTAGAATCAATTTTGACCCAACAGAACATTCATAGTCTTTCATCCGTTCGTCAAGATTCATTGCTTATCCTCAGACTTTTTACGGTCAGGGCTATAAAACCCTTTAGTGAATCCACTATCAAATCCTTGTTCAAAACCATGTTCAATAGCTTTATCGAATAGCCTCTTCAGAACCATTTCTATTTTCCCACTATCTTTTTTAGGCAACGAGTTTTCAAGAGAAAAATAAAGAAGAAAAAGCATATTAGATGTATCTGACGATTCGTGGGTTGATACCGAACGGTCCCACGAACGAGTAGCCTCATTTATTCCCGACCTACATTTTTCTTTATCAAAATACATTATTTATTCCAGTAACGAGCATGTTTAATAACTTCCCATTTATCACTCAATAATTGTTCCTGTGAAGGACAATAATCCCGTTCATCGTCGTTCCAACGTAAATAATTACCTACTACTATTACGCACAACCCTTCCTTCCAAGTAGGCAATCTAAATCCGTCTGCAGGATAAATTAACTGTAATGCTGATTGTATTGTCATAATTCTTCTTTTCGCGAAATAGGATGTTATTCATTTTCACTTCCACAAATGTTGAAATCTTATAAGTTGAGCAGACTTAAAATCAGAGTAAGAACACCCTTTACCAGACTCTATAGGTCCAATTCCAGTCACAATGAATGTCCCAGCAGATTTTTTAACAGTCTGAATGTTTTTCTTTTCCTTTGGACCAGTAAATGGAGTATAAGTAATTTCTTCGCAACCACTCCCTTTACAAGTCAAACAAATAACAGCAGTACCTTTCGGTTCTGCAAATCCACAATAAAGACCTGTTCCACCGCAAGACTTACATTCCGCTTTAACAGTTGTCATAAATTCCCTTTCCCATATTCGCTTCCAATAGTTCTATTGCACAGTTCACATTAAACATAATCTTACTCGAAAATTTCAAAATGTCAAGAAGAAAATTTCCTCTGGAACCCAGATTCAACACGATGAAAAACAGCCTCATTCATCCACTCTTTCAACTTGTGCCGAATATACAAATATGATACACAAAGTTCATCTATTGGATTAATCTGAAATCCCAATGTATGAATGCAAGCATGAGCAGACTTCCCATTCGGATCAGTAACAAAAACAAATTTCCCTGGTTCAACTACAAATGTATATTCATTTTCTTTCACTGTAATCTTGCCAGTTTGTTCAAACTCTAATCCCAGTTCTTTTCCACAAACTTTTTTCAATAATGCAGTAGCTTTCATATTCGCTATCGTAGTATGATTAAAAGCCTTTGCTACAATTGTGTGAATTAAAGGAATATCATTCGATGCTTCATCTAAAATAGAACAAAATCTAGGTGGATTATGAACAGTAGAATATTCAATAACATTTGCTTGGTCTTCATCATAATCCGACTTTTCTAGCATTAATCTCCAATTAATTTGTCCCAAAAATGATTCAATAGTTTTTCTTGTAATCCCCCCAAAACGATGATGTAATGTAGCAAGAGATAATTTTCTAATCTCAATATCACTTGCCAAATTCTTACGAATATGTTGCCGACTCGTTTCAACAATAGATTCAAAACTTCTTAACAAAGAATCAACCACAAAACGAGCAGATGGAACATTCCCGTTTTGCAATTCTGAGTAATCAAGTAACTGTCCTACCATTATAGGAACATCAATATTTTGTTCAAATCTTTGAAAAGTCCCATTTGTTTTGCGAGAAAGAGGCAAAATACCATTTTGAGTGGCGTCTAAAGACGAACATTTCAAGTCTGAATTACTTAATGGTCGCAAACAAAAATTAATTGCTGTTTGAGTTGAACGATATTTATCAAGTAAGCAATAAGAAGTGATAGACATTTCTGTCCATCGTCCGAACAATGGGAGTTGGCACTTGGCTGTAGTAATAACTACAGATTCATGTTCGAACGATTTGTTATAAACGATGTACATGCTAGTAATATAGCACGAAAAACAGGAATGTCAAGAAGAACTTTTTACCTTAACAGCATCATATTTTTTCAAACACTCATCAAATCCGTAGTTTTACGCTCATAACCCATAAGCATGACCATATTCATACGCCAAATGAGAGAAATGAGCATGAAATTGCACAGGAATATTTTTCAAAATTTCTTGCTCTTTCCGATTAAACTCATCAATTTTGGCTTTTTCTTCAATACTTAGACTCATTTAATCTCCTCAAATTCTAATTTTTCTATTTGCTCTCTCAATTCAAAATAATTCTCAGTCCATTTCTTATCACCGCGTTTGAATCCAAAAGCATTAACTTCGCATGTGTGCAATGTACATAATGGTCTAAAATGAGGATTTGCTGTACATCCATTTTCTCCCATCAAAGGCAGTGTAGGATGGTTTGTAACTTGAAGTTCTATTCCATATTTGTCTTTAGCATGTTTAATAGCCATTCCACAATATTCTGGAGAACAACAGGACAACGGACATTTACATTTTTTGCACTCTGACAGAGTTAAGTCTGCCATTTGTTGATACAGGACAATTAATGAAGTCATTTATCTAATTCTTTCGGAACAAACCATATTTCTTGGTATTGTTTTCTTTCATATTATCTACTCCCTGCTGGAATATACCACAAAATTTCTGAATGTCAAGTAAAAAAGAGCGAGCCGGGCGAGAACAATGTTCTCAATAACCCGGCCCACCACAAGCTATCTTTCGGTCCTCGACAAAGATAGCTAGGACGATTCTTCCAAACTCTGAATATACGATATGACTGAATCACTCCAGCCATCAATATGCGTCCACCTTCCATACGTCACACCATTTTTAGCACTTGCCACGTTAATACCATACGCAAGTTTATGTACAGGATCAGAAACATTTTGACAAGATTGCTCATCAGTAATAACAATCAAACGATCATAATCAGCCGTTTTCTTGTTTAGTTGAGTGATTGCTCTTCCAAGTTCGGTACTGGCATGAGATTGAGAATTCTTGATAGCTTCAACCAACGCGAATCCACGTCGCGTCGGAACTTCAACTAAATTACTTGAAAATGTATAAACTGCTACATTTTCACAAAGTTCACGAACCAAAACTGCTAACCCACTCGCAGCGTCAATTCGTTGCATTTCACTACGATTAGATAACGCCACGTCCATACTACCAGAAACATCAACCAAAACAACTGTAGACCCAGAAAGTTTCGGAAGTCCAACAATACTTCGCTTCATTGCCCCTTCAAGTTCAGATTCAAATCGAGGAGCATATCTTGCTGCCGCAATAAATCGAAACGGCAGAACTTTATCCGTTGAGCATTCGTTTAATGCTTGACGAATAAAATTATCTGAAACTTTTGCTTCGGTCATATTACGGAGATTCCGCAATAATGCCAATGCTCCAAGTTTCTTTTCTTCAATTAATCTGGTAAAAGTTTCTTTCTTGTCTGCCCCAGCACTTAGAGCAGTTTCCCACGTATCAGGTGTAGCCAATTCATTCTTGGTAATTTTCTTCCACAAAGCCGATTCAACTTCATTTTTCGGCTTAGCATGAATAATTCTAAGAACATCACGTAATGAATATGCAGCACTGTTTTTATCAAACTTGGCTAAAGAATATTCATTGAAGTTTCTTAACGCATTCGCCAATCCACGTCGAATAGACCGTGGAACACGATGTTTCTTATCTTTGTTCCAAAGAGCTAAAAATTCTCCGAGTTCATCAGGACGTTGAATAACTTTTGGTAGAACATCCGCAATAGTTTTCGGAGAATTATGTCCTACGCAGCGCAACATCCAAAGAGGAACATGTCGCAATTTCATATTTTGCCTAGCTTCAATAGCCAGATCGCACACTTTCTGTGCGGAAACTTTTGAAATTAACTCAGCAATTCTGTTAGCAATGGTTACGCCATCTTCGTAAAACTCATTCTCCCAAAGGAGGCATGACATTACGGAACGACGCAGCATTGCTTCGTGATTAACACGCTTAGCTTTCCCGCCTTCATGGGTGAGAATTGCAGGTGCCTTTTCTTTGCGATTTAAAGTTGCCATAATAATCTCCTTTAGGAAAAAAGAAAAACGATCGAGCAAATAACGATATTGGTGGGACTTTTAAACGAAGTAACCAATATCAGCGTCAACAATCGTCTTATTACTAAACATGAGGAAAAAAGCGATAACAGAATTTGCTCGGCTACCAAAGATTTCTCTCCGTATATCCGATGCGGTCTGAAGTATCTGTTATCTACGCCAACATGTTCATTATTATAGAGTATGAGAAAAAGTCAATAACAGTTTTTCTAAATCGGCGATTTTACCTATTGAAAGGTATTTTTAGCCAATTGAAGTATCTGCTATTTTCGTCAACATACTCATTTTTAGAAAAAACTGAATGCGAGGAAAAATTGATAACAGTTTGTTTTCAACCAATAGAAGTAACTGTTATCGTCGCCAACGCATTCATTATTATAGGAAGCGAAGTAAAAATCTATAGCGGTTTTACCATTGACGAAGTAACCGTTATATTCGCTAACGCTTCCATTTTCGTTTTTGAACTTTTCGCTCATTAATCTGAGCGAAAAGTTCTTTTGTTTCTTCAATCGCCTTGTTTATTAATTCATGCACAACAACAGGGTCCGACAAATCTTTTGGACGATGCTCTTTCATCATCCACCAACCAAAGGTACTGGTTGAATCAAGATTTCTTCAAATCTTCCCAAATCAAAATCTGGAGCCATTACCGATTCACCTAGCCAATCAAAGTCTATTGCACCAACTTTTCGACCACAGACAACAGGCTTCAATTTGGTTGTACCACGATCGGCAAATTCGTCAATACATTTTTGCCAAAAATCTTGCAAATCTTTTGTAGCAACTTCAACCGAACTATCAACCATTGTATCATACGTTGTAAGAACATCGTCACCTGAATGGTTCATAACTCGAATAGCACATCGAAGTCCACTTCGCTTGGTTTTAATGTTCTGAAAAGCTGCTACCATTTTTTATCCTTTCTTTGTCTGACTCTTTCATTATACAACATTTTTTCGAGATGTCAAATATTTTTCAAAATTTATCCGAATTTCTTGTTGCTCTCAATAAGACTTTTTCCAATGATTCATAAGCAGCACGAAAATATTCTAGTCTCTCAACAAGTTCAGATTCTATTCTTGGATCGAATTCACGAGTTTCCTTAACTTTTTGTTTCGCAGTATAGGAATCATGCTCTAAATAATCCCAATAAAGACGATAAAGAGGCTTTTTTAGTTTACTTAAATCTAACAATCTTATTACATCTGACCTAAACGTATCTTTTGTAGTTGCCATTCAAATTCCATTTTTGCGAAAAGACATTCTTTGCAATCTGGAGTTCCATCAACGCTACCGATTTCCGGCATTGAATCCCCTTCTTTAATGTTATCATAATCAATGATTAAAACATTAGCATTTTCTGGACCAAAAACGCCAGTAACTAATCCGCCAGAACAAGTAACAACAATATCAGGTTGTTTCATTTTTTTCTTCCTTTTTAAACCAATCCAAATATTTTTGTAACTCTTCTAAATCAACAGTTAATATACAAACTAAACTGTTGTAGTCTTCTGGACGCCGAAATATTCGATGAAATTCATGGTAAAAATTCTCTCCGCGTATTTTAACCCTTGCAAGAACATGACTCCCTTCATAATAATGTCCGTTATAAGTCCCTTTAAGAAGTCTAGGACAATCATAAACCCAAACTTTTTGACCAATTTGAAATTCATTTTCGACCATCACGATATAGTCTACCACATCTCTCTAAAATGTCAAGAAAAATTTCAACTAAGTCCGCCCCGTAGAATTTTGGCTTTGTTCTGTTGTCTATTAAGACATGCACGTTTATCTTCATGCAAAAGATTCGGTTGACATTTGCATTTTCTTAATATTTTTTCCGCAAAAATAAGCAATCTTGCTTGATGTCTATGCCCTGTTGAAGCTGATAATTTTGCAGCATCACGAACAGCATAACAAATGCGAACAAAATCAGTATGATCTAGTTTAGACAAATCCATTATAGATTTTTCTTTTTAATTTCGCTAAAAATTGGTTCATCTGTTAATTCGCCAGTTTTTTCAAATTTTCCTACAGATTTAGAGACATCCCCATGCCGTTCGCAAGTTTTCCCATCGGGTAAGAAAAACCAACAACGTCCTACGCACTCTCCATCAGCCGTAAATTCTCGAATCGGACAATTCATTTCTGTTCCAGTTTTTCAATAACTCGATTCGCTTCTTCAATAGCTTCATTTAATTTATCGATTAACTTGTTTCTCTAAACACAGTCGCAAACCGACTTCATCAAAATGGTGAAAAGCGTAATCCCAGGAACCTCCACTCATTTTATCATCTCCATTTCGTCGATTGAGTCTAGAATTTTGCCAAGGAGAGTTTTTAGTTCTTTTTTTGCAAAATCTAGAATTAGAGAATCTTTTTCAGATTGGCTTAACCATTTTGCTGCTTGTTCTTTTGTAAAAGCATTAGGAACAACGATATCAGGAAGTCTCGATGAACGATTTTCACCAAGACGAAGATTCCAAGAATATTCGTTATCGTAAAGTCCTATCGCAAGATCAATTCGTTCCATTATTATTCTTCCAGTGGATAAACAAAATAAACAAAAGAACCAACTAAATACATGTCTGGCTTTATACTTAATCTCGCTTTTTGTTCGATTAAATCTTCTGGAGTATTTGCAGGGATTTCCATCACAACTGTAGTCCAAGTTCTATAACCGTCTCTATCATAACAAAGACCCATTTCAACTTTACGATTCATATTACCTCTCTACTACTGTTGCTGTATTTTTATCAGTATCAAACTCAACAGTAATACATTCGTTATATTCTAACCATTTCTTAGAAATGGCTTTCTTCATTGCCGAAATTTCTTCTATTTCTTTTTCTGTACTATTCCCATCAATCAAGTATGATAGTTGGTGGTCCCAATCTGGCATTTTGAACATTATTTCAATCTTCATTCGCAACAATTCCTTTCTCTACCAAGTAGACATCTCCACGTAGATCGTGCATTTGTTTGTCTAGCTGTTTTTCTTGAAATTCTTCAAAATCTTTAAACCCATAAGATCGAGCTAGTTTATCCTCTCTTTTTTCATCAGGATGTACAGCAATAGAAAAATATTTTGTTTCATCGGTATTCGCCATTTTAGCGTAAAACTCTGTTCTATCCACATTGGGAGAACCAGAAAGAATTTGGCTAGATAAGGATTGAATAATTTGATTGGCTTCTTTCGGAGAAACCCTAATCATACAACCGCCATAACTACTGCTATTATCTCTTTCCCAATTGACAATTTCCATTGTTTATGTCTCCTATACAGCATACCACATTATCAGAGAATGTCAAGAAGAAATTTCAAACACTATTTTCCAAGTAATATACAATCAAAGCAAAATCAGACGACTCCATATCTATTTCTCCTTTTAAAGAAACTGGAGTGATGTTTTTCGTATCCCCATAAAAAGTAGCAAACTGTTCATTCCCAGTATTAACAAGTATTTCATATCTTTGCTTATCCCAATGTAGAGCAATAGTTCCGAGATCAACGTTAATATCTGGCAAATCAATGGAATCTTCAAAAATCTCAAAATATCTTTTAGATATTCTAGTTACAAATTTCTTAACTCTCTTCCATAACTCTTTTGAACAATATTGTTGTGGTTCGCCATCAATGTCATTAGGTTTATTCAAGTGAATATAAGGAGTAATAATCTTTTCTGTTCGAGACAAAAAATCTGAAACTCTTTGTCGTTCTATCTGGTATTCTATAAGGTTTTCGTTTCCCATTGGCATAGCATACCATGTTTCAAAAAAATGTCAAGGAATTTCTTTTTCGCGAAAAAAGAAACCCTCTGCAAGACTCGTGGGAGAATCTTGCAGAGGGTCAACTATCAGACTTGATTGCACCGACCTTGATTAACTCACAACCGCATCCGTCTCTTCAACCGATTCAGCCTCACTATCTGACTCGGCCATTTCGACAAATGCAGGTTCCGAAACATCTGTCTCTTCTTCCACAACTGGAGCCTCTTCGGTTGTTTCGACAGCAACAGCCTTAGTCGCCTTCTTAGTTCGCTTCGGCTTAGAAGCCTTCTTTTCAGTCGTCTTCGGAGTGGACTTGACCTTACGAGACTTCTTCGGCTTCGCAGTTTCGGTTGCTGGAGTAGAACCCTCAACAGCAACATCTTCCTCAGCCTCTTCTGGTTGAGCATTTGCCTTAGCTTGACGAACTCCGATATTATGTTCTTGATTTTGACGATCACCAATCACAATACCCATCGCAAAATCGTCATCAACCGAATGAACCACATACGGGACCATATCACATTGAGCCGCTCGGAACCCAAACGGATACGCTTCAATCGGGTCAACTCGACAAGTTACGAGCAAATTCGTAATAGACTTGTTCTGAGGAGTATTCCGTTGCTCATCTTCACTCCGTCCACCTCGCTCCCGCAACTTCTTGATTCCACCGGAACCCTCAATCGACTGAATCTCGGTCCAAAGATTTTCACGCGAAACCAACTTGCCAACAATCGGACCATCCAAAACTTGACGAACAGTCTTGAACTTGATTCCCTTTGCATTCGCATCCAACTTGCGAATTTCACTTGCCGTCAAGCGATTCTCGCCATCAAATAGGAATCCAGCCGTCAACGCTTGACCCGGAAGGAAGACAACTTCACGAATATTCTCCTTCCAAGTCGCCTTGACGGTCACGCCACCATTATTGTTGGCTCGGTCTTCAATTCGGAAAACCAAATCAACAATATCCTTATTACCGGCAAGCGAAAGACGCTTACGAGCATCATCTCCTGCTCGATAATTTCCACGGTCCGTTGCCCAAACCAAAAACGCAGCAGATCGAACACCCGTTCCATCGCCAACAACATAACGATTGTTGCCGATAGTAAAAATGTTCAACTCAGGATCAGTGACCAAATCCTCTGCTCGCTTCGCGTGACAACGACGCGGAAGAGCATCATCGAAGAAATAGCCAGACGGAATAGTATTATTTCCGTCTTCGTCCATCTCCATCCACGAACCCAATTCGGTTTCATCCCAAGACTTCGGCGCACGAGGATGCTTCTTGACCGCTCCACGACGCAAAGAACGAGCATTCATAAGGTGAGCAAGTTCCACCAATGCCGGATTATAACGCGGCGGAAACTGAACCTTATTATCACCAGCATTCCACTCATCAACCAACGTAGCATACTGCTTTTGCGTCATTGCTCCCTTATTCGGATCAGCGAAATTCTTCGGATCAAAAACAGGAACATCCTTGCGAGCACCACCATCTGCAAAATGCTGACGAACCGTTGAATGCCACGCATCATACGCTTTACTGAACTCTCCACAAAGTTCAGCCAAATGTCCACTAGACTCCGTAGTATGTGGAGTTCGCAAATCCACAAAATACGGACACTCCAAATTCGGAGTCGCCTGTCGCTTCTTTCGAGTCTTCGTCACAACAGCCTTTGCTTCATCTGACATCTTCACTTCTCCTAACCCAGTTTTTCTTATCTTGTTGACGACAACACATTGTCAACCACTATGCACGGAGTTTACCACCGTTGTGTGAAATGTCAAGACCTTTTTTCAAAGATTTTTCAAAATATTGAGAACCAGCCAAAGTAATCACTCTCCCCCTTGGAGTAGGAGCAATAAAGTCCAACTCTAGTAAAATTGGTTCAACTGAACCTTTAATAACTTCTTCTGCCTGTCTCATTTTAGCTGCGATAGCTCCAACTCCCAATGGAATAAAATGATTATTAGTTTTAGAACTAAACAAAATCTGCAAATATCTATGGTGAATAGGCTGTAGACCTAATTCATCTATTCCTTCCAAATCAAATGTATGTAGAACATGATTCATCGAAACTATATTTGATTTATGTCCTAAAGTAGCAATTCTTATTTTCTTGGACAAGTTTACAGCAATACGCGGAATACCTAAACAGCGTTTAGCAATTGTTTTAACCACTTGTTGATCGAACATGAGTTTATATTTACTTAGTTCATCTGCAATAATAATCTCTATTTCTTTGTTTGAATATCTAGTAATTTCCCATACATTATCGAAACGAGATACGAAAGAGTTCGTATCCAACATGTCCATTCTGGTAGTAGCAGCGAACAAGGTAAATGGAGATACATGGATATTAGAACAAGAATTAGGAATCCACCACTCCCTCATTATTGAATATAAAGCTTCTTGAAGCGGAAGTTTTAGACGATGAATTTCATCTAAAAAAAACAACAAATGTTTAGATAAGCCTTGAGCAATTTTGGATTGAGTTAAGATGTACTCAAATAATTGTTCTGGTTTCTTGAAAACTGCTCCATGAGTTTCTACAAAATGATAATTAAGTTCTGTTCCGATTGCTCTTGCAAAGATTGTTTTGCCGATTCCACCGATACCATAGAGAAGGGTATGTGGAAAAATTTCATTAGAATGGTTACAGGCTTGTATGAGAATACGAGCCTTTTCTTTAGGAACAGTCAACCCAATAAGAGAAGATAGTTTCAAAAGAAAATCTCTTATGAACAGTGATTTGTACCACAAATAGGGCAATAAATATGAGCAGCGTTACGAATATCTCCACACTTTAAACAAATAGGTATATAATCTCCATCTTTACACTCACCTGTAGGATTTGTAAAAGGATTAAATTCTTTTTCGCGAAAAATAGATTCATCAAAAACAATACCATTAATATCATCGGCAACTTGTTTGGCTTCTTGTTCGGATTCAAATGGTCCAAAAATAATGCCTTCATCTAAATCTCTAGCATAGTGTCGCATTGTATTTTTCTCTCAATCCTCCCATTAAAGAACCATAAGAGATTTCATTTGTTTTCAAGATTAGATATAGGGTTTCAAGAAAACGATCTATTCTTTCTTGGAATTTTCCGTGTTCTAACATTCCCGTGCCAGGGAAGAAATCGTTTTTATGCACAGTTTCAAAAATTAGTTTCAAATTCTCATTATTTGTAGTAAGATTATAATCAGAGCAACTTAAAGTGGTTGATCCGTCCCAAAATAGAGTAAAATCAAAAGAACTATCACCACCAAGATCATAGGAATATTTTTTACCCTTAGTAAGAAATACGAACTCATCAAATACTTCTTCAGGAACATCAATTTCAAGACTTGAAACTACGCTACTCGTTTTATTCACTTCTATTTTCATATACATCACTTCACTATACCTCAAAATTAGTGGATGTCAAGAAGTTATTCCTTGCGAATTCAACCGCAGCATCTAACCCTTGTTCAAACAAAATTTTCATGCAATTACGATAAAACTCTCCAAGTATTTTATAATTCATCGGTATTGGCATAGAATCACCACCAATGAATAATAGTTTATAAGTAGATTCTAGTTCAATATGAGAAATAATGTTCTTTTTATTTACTGATTTAACAGATACAATGCCATTATATTTTAATGAAGCTGGTGCTAACTGTTGATAATCATGTAAATTTATAGAAGGATTAAAACTTCCAGGTATTTTTGTTCTATCTGTTGAACATAGGCAATAATCTACAAAATCTTCATCAGGATAAAGTTCTTTTTTATTTATTCTAATTTTCAGAACAACAGGATTTGAATTCTCCGCAGCAGCAGCAGCAGCAGCATGTATAGCAAAATAAACAGGATAGGCAGTGGTTAAATAAACAAATTCAGGCTTTGATTCTACATCTCCATCCCAATGACTTTTTAACCCTGTTATTGAACGCGGAAGCAATCCTTTTTCAAGAATTTGTGGGAGAAATTCTGTAGATGTTCCATGATAAAGAATCAATTTGAATCTAACCGTTTGAGTACAGTATCTCGAATTTCTTCCCACGAGAGTTTACTGCCAAATTGGCGAGATGATCCGCCAATAATATCCGATCCGTTCCATCCAAACTCACGACTTAATCCTTCATAATGATTAAAATCATCATATAATTGTTCAACAGGGAATTGGACATATCTTGATCGTCGACCGATAGTATAAACAAATCGTTCATCAGAACGACGAGCGATAAGACTAATAAACGCATTCATTCCTTTACCAAAAAGATGATAACGAGCTTCATTCCCCCCAATTTCATCAACAATCTTGAATACAGGCGAATCATACAAGATTTGGTGACGAATGTCAAGTTCGGATTCCTCTCCCTGCCCCATTAAATAGCGATTAAGCCGACTTAGTACAGCTTCCAAATTATCAAGCATTACTTCTTCTGTTGCTTGGGCTAACCCACCAGATTTACGCAAATCAGTATAAGGTTTGAAAATCCAAGTATGTTGACGAACCAACTGGTCGTCAAGATTCATAGGAAAGGCACCACCAGTAATATCCCATCTATCATCAAGGGCTAATAATCGATTAATATGTGGAATGCTTTGAATTCCTTCAAATTTCTTATAATTTAACAAAAGCCAAACAGCTAAAGCAGTATCTTGATCGGTGTCATTGATATAAATCGTTGAATCTATTTGTCCATTATAAGTAAGAACTTCTGACAATCCACCTTTAATTGCAAAATATACTTGAGTTGCCGTACTCATCGTCGCTTCACGAACTACATTATCGTGATGGTCAAAATTCAAGTGCTTAGTAATAGAATCGTAATTTGGTCCACCACATACAACGCCATCAAGAGCAATAGAACGTGACGGAGTTGTAGTTAAGAATTTTTCCCAACTCATGGAAATTCTTGGAAGAACTTGAATATTGAATGGCGAGAAACGCATTTAATTATTTTCGCGAAAAAGAGAATTATTGATTCAGCAAAACAAGTAATCCCCCCAACTCGCTTACCTGTTCTTCTGTCAAATCCGCTCCATCCATTGCGTCCTCAACGCACTCTTTCACAAAATCAGGGTTAGCAATACCAATAATAGACTCCGTAGTAATAGTATACCATCTGTTATCACTTCCAAGAAACAAAACTTGACCTTGAATTTCGTAGGCACAAACATAATCTAAATTTTCACCACACTGTTCAATAATATCGCTAAACGACATACCTTCTTTAAGTTCAAGTTCTCCATTATCAATAACTCTCTTAACCTTAACCTCTCCGTCATTCTTCAATTCAGTGTTGAATTTTTCATTCAATTGAGATAGAATTTTTCGATCCGATGTAATTCCATCAGTGTCAATATACATGACAGAACCATTATCTAAAGTCTCAGCATATCCTTCACCCAAAGAATCACTTATTTCTTGTGAAGTGTATTTATTCCAATCAGGAACATATTGTCCACAAGCATTAAGAAAATGCTTTTCTGCTTCTGCTCTATCAACACAAACAGCAAGCAAATCTTGTAAAACATTATCTTTAATCGTCATTACTAAAAACATAATATTCGATTCCTTTCTACAATAAGTGTATCACAAAATTTCAAAATGTCAAGACTTCTTTTTCTTTTTTGGAATATGAAAATCATTTTGTTCTATGTACTGACTATATAAGTATTTCCAAGTCACGTCATACATTAAAATTTGTTTTCCATTTACAGTCAAGCAAATTAGGCATTCAAAATTATGAGTTCGCCATGTTTTATTCTTTCTAGGTAGCTCTTTTCTCCAAATCTTGTTAGTTTTATTAGAGTACCAAACTTCTTCAATACTGATGGTTTTGTGTTTAATTACTTCATTGTCTTGAAGATAATTATCTTTTTTAAAAACTTTTCGCATGAAAGTTTTAAAATCTGACAGCGAGCAATAAGTCTCAAAAGGATTTTCTTGAGGATTACTGTTTTTCCAAGAAAACATTAATTTCTTTTCACTAGAATCTTCCCAAACCCATAGCTGTTCTGGATTAGAAGTTGATCGAATGTATGACATAATTATTTTCCCAAAATAATTGATTCTAATTCACTCGATGATAAAATTTCACCTAAAGTAAAAACTTTTATTTGTCCCATACCAGAATCATACACTGGAATTAAGAAATGTCAAGAAAGAAATTCAAATTCGCGAAGAAAAGCTATTCAGTCGAAGGTGGTTTCTTATTTGTCATTTTGGCACAAATAAACCCGCATAAAAACGATCCGAACAAAATTAATAAAGATAATCCCTTGAAAACAGAAAGAACTACAACTACTACAATTGCAAAAATAATAAGTGGATTCATTTTTACTCCTCAAAATATACGCTTGCATTTACGCCTTTTTTGTAACGAAATATCTTCCTTTAAAACATTCTGTTCTACAAAATCTACAAATGCCATTGCAGCTTCTTTTTCTATTTCAGTAGGTTCCCAAACAGGTTTTTTCTTTTTCCCAATACCAAGTTTCTTATTTCTTGCAGCATGAGTTTTTTGTTCTTTAGCAATAACCTTAGCTGTAAAATCTTCTTTCCGTAAATTTCTCAATTGTTGAGGTAGTTGAGACATAATCCAAGTTGGCGACCAATTCCTACTTTCAAAATTAGCAATTCCAATATTACATACTAAATTGTGAAAAGCCCTGTAAAACTCTATACCATGATGATGCGATTCT